>OGJC01000013.1_pt1 | contig 265629 bp, 239 predicted proteins | sample 1571941 | NCBI WGS metagenome assembly OGJC01 (sample SAMEA2582100, study PRJEB24529) | metagenome | biome: Human gut stool | place: China | collected 2011 | reverse complement strand
TAAACAAACTACCTGCTTACTCCCAACCAACCTGTCGATTGCAAACGATTACTCCTAATAATCACATTCAATCGACCGTACAATTTCAAAGAATATGTGCCAAAAGCTAGCAGTAGTCCCACCGTGGAAATAACTTTGGCTTTTGGCACATATTCATTATACACCGAAGTTATACATTTCTTCATCCTCCCACCCTATACTCTCCTCTCTCCCGTTTTCTCTAAAACCATTTTCTCCTATCTACACCTTTACAAAAAGTCATCAAAAACTTGTCTATCTCATCTATATTCAGTATTTTAGTCGGATAAAAATCTAAAATCGAGGACAATGGAATTACCTTTTGCTGAATCATGGAAAATCAAGATGGTAGAACCCATCAGAAAAAGTACCCGCGAAGAACGCGAGCAATGGATTAAAGAAGCACATTATAACGTCTTTCAACTCAAATCAGAGCAAGTTTACATCGATCTTATCACCGACTCCGGAACAGGAGCCATGAGCGACCGCCAATGGGCAGGCATGATGCTGGGTGATGAAAGTTATGCCGGTGCCACCTCCTTCTTCAAACTAAAAGATACCATTACGAGAATAACAGGATTCGAATACATCATTCCTACCCATCAGGGACGGGCGGCAGAAAATGTTCTTTTCTCTTATCTGGTACATGAAGGCAATATAGTGCCCGGCAACTCGCATTTCGACACCACCAAAGGACACATCGAAGGACGGCACGCCATCGCACTGGACTGTACGATTGACGAAGCAAAGGATACTCAACTGGAAATTCCCTTCAAAGGAAATGTAGACCCTACCAAATTAGAGAAAGCACTAAGCGAATCTGCCGACCGCATTCCTTTTATCATTGTTACCATTACCAACAATACCGCAGGAGGTCAACCTGTATCCATGCAAAACCTGCGTGAAGTACGTGCCATCGCCGATAAATACAACAAACCTGTACTTTTCGACTCTGCCCGCTTTGCTGAGAATGCCTACTTCATCAAGATGCGTGAAAAAGGTTATCAAGACAAGTCAATCAAAGAAATCACCCGTGAAATGTTCGATCTCGCCGACGGTATGACAATGAGTGCCAAGAAAGACGGCATAGTCAACATGGGCGGTTTCATTGCCACCCGACGCAAAGAATGGTATGAAGGTGCCAAAGGTTTCTGCGTGCAATACGAAGGATACTTAACCTACGGCGGCATGAACGGACGGGACATGAATGCCCTCGCTATCGGTCTTGACGAAAATACAGAATTTGATAACCTGGAAACACGTATCAAACAGGTAGAATACCTCGCCCAGAAACTGGACGAATACGAAATCCCCTATCAACGACCTGCCGGCGGCCATGCTATTTTCGTCGATGCTTCCAAAGTGCTGACACATGTCCCGAAAGAAGAATTTCCCGCACAGACATTAACCGTCGAGCTTTATCTGGAGGCAGGCATACGCGGCTGCGAGATTGGTTACATCCTTGCCGACCGTGACCCTATCACTCACGAAAATCGCTTTAACGGCCTTGATTTACTTCGCCTCGCCATCCCTCGCAGGGTATATACGGACAATCACATGAACGTAATAGCTGCCGCCCTCAGAAACGTATTCGAACGGAGAGAAACGATCACCCGTGGTGTGCGCATCGCTTGGGAAGCCCCCTTGATGCGGCATTTCACCGTTCAGTTAGAACGGTTGTCCGTATAACAGGCAGATAACAAGACGGATGGCAATGACCTTGTAAGCTAGCGGAAAATTCTTTATAAACAAAATCAATCCTCAAGTGTTTATATTATAATCAAACTTAATACGTAAAATTATGGCAGAAGATTATAAATTAATCGATAATGAGGAGAAACATCGGTATGAATTTCAGATCGATGACAAGATAGCCGAGATAGACTATATCAAATCAAACAATGGAGAAATCTACCTTGTACATACCGAAGTCCCCGCTTCCCTTGGAGGAAGAGGAGTCGGTTCACAGCTTGCAGAAAAGGTATTGGCGGATATCGAACGACAAGGTTTACGCTTAGTTCCACTTTGTCCGTTTGTAGCCGGATACATTCATAAACATCTGGAATGGAAGAGAATTGTAATGCGTGGCATTCATATTAAATAAGTATAGATATGGGAAAAAAAGTTGAATATACCAATGGCGAACTAACCATTGTATGGCAGCCGGAAATGTGCCAGCATGCAGGAATCTGCGTAAAGATGTTACCCAATGTTTACCACCCGAAAGAGAGGCCGTGGGTACAAATCGAGAATGCGACAACGGAAGAGCTAATTGCACAGATCAGTAAATGTCCGTCGGGAGCATTAAGCTACAGACTGAACAAGAAAGATAAGTAACCAAAGATAAGCGGTGAATAATGGTGGACTATTCCACTCATTATTCACCGCTTATCAATATGCAAAGATGCTTCAAATAGTGACAGTCCACGTCAAAACAAAGTCCGGACAAATATGGTAACCGACGGTGAATAATTGCTGCCGTTCCGTTGCATACTCCCGCACCTGGAATACTCCTTCGCTCTGAGGAATGAAATGTGATAAACAAAGTTTCCGAAGATCAGCGTCAGCATTTTCCATTGATTTGAAGATTGTCTCCTTTGCCGACCAATGCAACAGCATACTCCAAGTCTCATCTCCCTGATAAGGTTCTACTCGCTCGTCGGAACGGATAAAACGATCGTACACTCTTTTCACACGCTGTCCATATTGCTCAATATCAATGCCTACAGGAGCTACGGAACTAAGTATCACAGCTACATACCCCTTTGTATGCGAAATACTGATAAAAGAAGAATTGTCTGTCAAATGCGGCTTTCCTTCCGATGAATATCCTATCTCTTTATCTTCCTGCAACATGGAATATAGCAGCACACGGACAGACAACCATTCCAGTTTCCTTCGGTCCGAAGTAAAACGCTGCATTTCCTGCTCACAAGAAACTCTTCGGGCATCGGGCAGAAGAGTAAACAGTGTATCCAAAGATTCCTCCATCTTCCAGACAGCCCACTGCATATCAACCGTCTTATATTGCAGAAATAATCCCATCGTTTTTGGTTTATAATTTCTTCTCCGATTATAGTTTCTCCGCCCGAACAGGCTTTATCTGCTCATCATTCCTTACCCTCCGACTCGTCCGTCTCTTTCGGAAGAATCGTAAACTTAACCTTCAGAATACGGCGGCTATCCATCTCCAGCACCTCAAACTCATAATTGTGATAAGTCACCTTCTCATGCAATGCCGGAAACTCACCCTTTATTTCGAGCAACATACCCGCCAGCGTATCAGCGTCACCTACTACCTTTTCAAACTCATCTTCATCGACTTTCGCAATCTTATAGAAGTCAGTCAACTGTGTCTTTGCTTCAAATATCCATGTATGATCGTTCAGCACTACATACGTGCGCTCTTCATCGTCATATTCATCATGAATCTCGCCTACGATTTCTTCGATAATATCCTCCATTGTCACCAGTCCGGAAGTACCTCCAAACTCATCCACGACAATGGCAATATGTATCTTATTCGCTTGAAAATCACGAAGCAGATCATCAATCATCTTTGTCTCCGGCACAAAATAAGCAGGACGGATCAATGATTGCCAACGGAAATTATCTCCCTTATTGACATGAGGAAGAAGGTCCTTGATATATAGTATCCCCTTGATATTATCCCGCGAACCGGAATAAATGGGAATGCGTGAATAAGCATTTTCAATAATACACTGCATCACTTCTTTGAAAGGGGTACGGACATCCAGATCGACCATATCAAGGCGGGATGTCATCACTTCTTTCACAGTCTCACCACCGAAGCGGATAATTCCTTCCAAAATATTATTTTCCTCAGAAATTTCAGCTTTGTCCGTCAATTCCAATGCATGAGAAAGTTCATCCACAGAAATATTATGATTCTTCTTGGCAAAATGCTTATTCAGAAAAGTGGTAGAACGCACCAGCATAGAAGCAACCGGATGAAACAGTTTTTCCAGAAAATAGATGCCCGGAGCGGAGAAACGGCAAAATGCCAATGTCTTTTGTGCTGAATAAATCTTCGGCATGATCTCTCCGAACAACAATAACAGGAAAGTCAGGATTACAGTCAGTATAATGAACTCCGCCAAGGGAGAATGAAACACGAATACATTCATGAAGAAGAAGTTGCAGAGCATGATAATGGTCACATTCACAAAATTGTTAGTGATCAGTATCGTAGCCAGAAGCCGTTCGGAATCTCCAAGGAGTGCGCTAATCTTTTCGTCAGCAGGATGATTGTGTTCGTCAATATCATTCAGGTCCGAAGGAGAGAGTGAGAAAAAAGCTATTTCAGAAGCCGAAGCAAAGCCGGAAGCAAGCAGGAGCACACCTGCCAGTACTATGGCGATAATAGCAGAGATTGAAGGAGTGTTTACGGTAATACCGTTGAAAATTTCAGCCAATTGGCTTAAATAACCATCTGAGTCCAAAGAGTATGTATTTTAGTTAAACAAAAGATAATGTGCCAATCAGCCATCAGCCTATTGACACATTATCACAGTATCTAAAACGGCAAGTCATCTGCCGGATTATCTTGTATCGGCTGTGCCTGTGACGGCTGCGCCTGTTGTTGCGGCTGTTGCATCTGCTGCGGCTGCTGAGCCTGTGTTGCAGACGGTTGAGGAGCCCCCGCACCTGTATTAGCCCCTTTCGGAGACAACATTTCCATATTGTCCACAAAAATCTCAGTGATATAACGCATAGCGCCCGACTGATCACTATATGAACGGGTTCTTATTTTCCCTTCCAGATACAGTTTGTCACCTTTGTGTACATATTTGTCCACAATCTCAGCCAAACGGTTGGATGCAACAATATTATGCCATTCCGTTCTTTCGGGAATCTGGGTTCCATTGGCCAATGTATAGCCACGATCAGTAGTAGCCAAAGGAAAAGTTGCCACTGCCGAACCTGTATCGAAATATTTCACCCTAGGATCTTGTCCTACGTTTCCTATCAATATCACTTTATTTACTGACATACATGTATCAAGTTTATGATTCTATTATTTAAATCTGCTGCCAAAATTAAACAGAATAACAATAGTATGCAAGTATTTTAAGTAATAAGTAAAAAGTAGGTAATAAGTAATAGGTAATAGGTATTAAGTATTAACCATTCGGTTTATAGCGCAGCTTATTACCTATTACTTATTACCTACTTTTTACTTATTACCTATTACCTGAATTAAGGTCTGCACCAACTTGGAAATCGCATACTTGTCCAATTCCTCCAATCGTATTCTCTGAAAGCTAGCGAAGGACTTCGTGTCTTCGGGCAAAGTCACTTCATACAGGTTGGCATAGATGACCCGATGTGACAACACATGCTTCACATCCCGGCAGACTAAGCGTATCACCGGATTCTCACCCGATGCTATTAATGACCTGAATTCCGGCAATGCAAGGAACTCCTCTTCGGACAAAGCAACCGGAGTTTCTATCAGTGGCAGTTCAAACAAGTTCTTCCATATATCGTTTGCCGTCCGCTTATTTATATAGGTATGCGCGCCCGCACGTACATAGATATAATTAAAGTAACGGTTCGTCGTCTTTGTCTTGTGTTGTTTCACCGGAAGCTGAGTCACCCTTCCTGTTGAAAGTGCCGAACAACTATCCGCCAACGGGCAAAACAAACAATCGGGTGACTGTGGAGTACACTGTATCGCTCCGAAGTCCATAATACCCTGATTATAAAGAGCCGGCTGTTTCTTATCCAGCATTTCATCCGCCAGAGCAGCAAACAGTTTCTTTCCTTCCGTCGAGTCAATCGGAGTATCAATGCCAAAATAACGGGAAAGTACCCGATACACATTTCCGTCTACCACCGCATAAGGCATACCGTAGGCAAAAGAACAGATAGCTGCCGCCGTATACTCCCCTACTCCTTTCAGCGCCAGCACTTCGGGGTATGTTTCCGGAAAAACTCCATTCATACTTTTGGCCGCAGCATGCAGGTTGCGGGCACGAGAATAATATCCCAGTCCCTGCCAGTATTTCATCACCTCATCCTCGTCAGCGTCTGCCAATGCCTTCACATCAGGAAAACGTTTGATAAACCGGAGAAAGTAATCATATCCCTGCGCCACCCGTGTCTGCTGGAGAATAATCTCCGATATCCAGATCCGATACGGGTCCGACGATTCTCTCCAAGGCAAATCACGCTTGTATTCTTTATACCATTCAACTATAGCCTCACTAAAAATATTCATTCCTGATTTCGATCTATCATCTAACATTTATCTCGTATATACTATCCAAAAGCAGTACAAAAGTAACTCTTTTGTCTCTAAGAAAACTTAATGCCTCCACTTTTTTAGAAAAATGTGCAGAATATATTTTTTTAGGAGACCAAAAAGCTATATATTTGCAGTCCAAAAAATTAGCAAGAACCTAGTAATAATATTTTTTTTAAGGAAAAATGACTAAAGCAGATATTGTAAACGAGATTACAAAGAAAACCGGTATTGATAAGACAACAGTTCTTACAACAGTTGAAGCATTTATGGAAGCTGTTAAAGACTCATTGTCTAACGATGAGAATGTATACCTTCGCGGGTTTGGTAGCTTCGTAGTTAAGAAAAGAGCTCAAAAGACAGCTCGTAATATTTCTAAGAATACTACTATCATCATTCCAGAGCACAACATTCCGGCCTTCAAACCGGCTAAGACATTTACAATTTCAGTAAAGAAATAATAAACAAGAGTATTAACCCATAAAATGTGAAGCTATGCCAAGCGGAAAAAAGAAAAAAAGACATAAAATGTCTACGCACAAGCGTAAAAAAAGACTAAGAAAGAACAGACATAAAAGCAAAAAATAATTTTTAAGTCTGATCAAACAGAATAAAGAACAAACTTGCGAAGCTACATGTCTTTCAAGTTTGTTCTTTGTTTAAGTAGCTAACCCTAAATGAACATTTTGTCAAAAAAGTTGTTCATATAAATGAGATTCAATCAATAATAAGAAAGCAAAACAGTGACAAGTGAAATTGTAATAGACGTACAGCCCAAAGAGGTCTCCATCGCCCTTCTCGAAGACAAGAGTCTGGTGGAACTTCAAAGCGAAGGAAGAAACATTTCTTTCTCAGTGGGCAATATGTATTTGGGACGTATCAAGAAATTGATGCCCGGACTGAATGCATGCTTTGTAGACGTCGGTTACGAGAAAGACGCTTTTCTTCATTATCTTGACCTGGGTCCTCAATTTAACTCACTCGAAAAGTTTGTAAAGCAGACTTTAAGCGACAAAAAGAAGCTGAACTCCATCAGTAAAGCAACCCTACTTCCTGACCTGGACAAGGATGGCACAGTGGCCAATACATTAAAGGTCGGACAAGAAGTGGTGGTGCAAATCGTTAAGGAGCCTATCTCTACCAAGGGACCGCGACTGACGTCCGAAATTTCGTTTGCCGGACGCTATCTGGTACTGATCCCTTTTAATGATAAGGTTTCCGTTTCGCAAAAGATTAAATCGAGCGAAGAACGTGCCCGCCTGAAACAACTGTTGATGAGCATCAAACCGAAAAACTTCGGTGTGATTGTCCGCACAGTGGCCGAAGGCAAACGCGTGGCCGAACTCGACGGAGAGCTTAAAGTCCTGATCAAGCATTGGGAAGATGCAATGGCGAAAGTACAGAAAGCCACCAAGTATCCGACGTTGATTTATGAAGAGACCAGCCGCGCCGTAGGTTTGTTGCGCGACCTCTTCAACCCTTCTTTTGAGAATATTCACGTCAACGACGAGGCTGTGTACAATGAAATCAAAGACTACGTGACACTGATCGCACCCGACCGGGCAAACATCGTGAAACTGTACAAAGGCCAGCTTCCCATTTACGACAATTTCGGTATCACCAAGCAGATTAAATCATCGTTTGGTAAAACAGTCTCTTACAAGAGTGGTGCCTATCTGATTATTGAGCACACTGAGGCGCTTCACGTAGTAGACGTGAACAGCGGTAACCGCACCAAGAATGCCAACGGGCAGGAAGGTAACGCACTCGAAGTAAATCTGGGAGCCGCCGACGAACTGGCTCGCCAACTGCGATTAAGAGATATGGGTGGTATCATCGTCGTGGACTTCATCGATATGAATGAAGCCGAAAACCGTCAGAAGCTTTATGAACGAATGTGTGCCAATATGCAGAAAGACAGGGCACGGCATAATATTCTGCCGCTCAGCAAATTCGGGCTGATGCAGATTACACGCCAACGCGTGCGTCCGGCAATGGACGTCAACACGACCGAAATCTGCCCTACCTGCTTCGGAAAAGGTACTATCAAATCGTCCATTCTCTTTACGGACACTTTAGAGAGTAAAATTGATTATCTGGTCAACAAACTGAAGGTAAAGAAATTCTCGTTACACGTCCATCCGTATGTCGCCGCCTTCATCAATCAGGGACTCGTTTCCCTCAGACGGAAGTGGCAGATGAAATACGGATTCGGTATCAAGATCATTCCAAGTCAGAAACTCGCTTTCCTGCAATATGTGTTCTACGATACACATGGAGAGGAAATCGATATGAAGGAGGAAATCGAGATTAAATAACAGAAAAGGCGGCCCATTCAGTATGAGTCGCCTTTTTGTATAAAAGAGGATGTCCGTGGGAAAAAGGGAGACATCCTCCAACAGGAAATAGGTAAGAGAAAGGAGTACTTTCGCAAGCACCACCTTTCCAACTATTCCCCAATGTAATCTTCACATTTAAGTGAAGAAAGGGTTATTATTGCAGAAGTACGGACTTTCACAAGTACGGACCTCTTAAGATTCTCAGAGAGAACACCTTATATAAATGATATATATAAAGAAGTGGGGAAAACTCTCTCATGAGAAATAGGGAAATTTTAAATTCTTAATAGCCTTTGTGTGCCATATTTACTCAGCAATACAGATACTTACCCGATTTTCTTCAGGAGTATTATATGGCTGAACAGTATCACCTTTATAAGCAACTGTAATTCTATCGGCAGCAATACCTTTTGCTTTCAAAGCTTCCACTACATTATTCGCACGTTTTTCCGATAATTTGCTGTTGATTCTGGCATTACCAGTTCCTTTGTCTGCATATCCTGTCACGCTCACTTTAGCAGTAGCATTCTTCTCTAAATATTCTACCAGAGAAGCAATCTTGGCTTGCTGATCGTCCTGAATCTTTGCAGAGTTTATGGCAAAGAAAATATTCTGCTTCAACGGTTCAATCACCACTTCCTTTTTGGGTTGCGGTTGTTCTACTACAGGAGCCGGTTTGGGTTGTTCCGTCACTACCGGTTCCGGTTCGTAATAGACCGGGGCGGTTTTAGTGTAGCTTTTACCCAGTCTGATACTTACACCGACAAGGGCATTCAGTTGCCAGTCACAGTTACCGGCCTTCTTGGAGTTGAACTTATCAGACAAGGCGTTGGCATTCGCTTCGATGTTAATAGACAAGCGGTCATTCAAACGAAGGTCGCAACCAAGACCGAAACGTCCGGCAACGAGAAACTTACCTTCCTGCCAGAGATATTCCATCTCATAAGTACGAGTATCGAGCGCATTTGCTTCGTCATTGTCAAAACCACGGTTCAGCCCTGCTCCGGCAAAAAGATAGCCATTGAACACACGCTTCGGATTGAAACCACAGAACAAAGTACTGAGATCCGCCATGATGTCTACATTTCCTTGCAGATATTTATATTGGTAGGTCTGTTGCGGATTCACCCATCCCCCCTTTGCCTGCCAGCCACTTACACCAACACGTGCGCCGAATGCGGGAGCAAACTTATAACCGACATTAAGAGCTGCTGCCGGAGAAATAAGATCAGTGAATTTTGCTTCACCTACGGTATGGGCTGCTCCTATTTGTGCTTGAATGAACCAATGAGGTTTGAAAGAAATCTTTTCAGGTTCCTTGATACGCTGTTCCTGGGCGGAAATTGGCAATACACTGATAGCCATTATACCTATCAACAGTTTTCTTCTAATGCTCATAATTGATTAATTTACATTAAACATAAAGCGCCTCTCATTAGAGAGAAGCGCTTCATTATATTTAAGTTCAAAAAGAATTAGTTACCTAATGTCTTTTCAACCGGGATAATCACATAAGACTTAACTGTACCCCACTTGTAAGTGACAGTAACAGGTAATCTCAAGTTGAATGCACCGACAGCGTTACCATTGTTTGTATATGTAACGGTACCATAAGTATCCTTAGCAGGAGCTGCAGGAATAGGATTAACCGTAGTACCAGTTTGAGTAATTACCAGTTGTGAAGTAACCTCAGACAACTTCTTAGAATTGATATCGTTACCATTCAAGTCAGTAGTAATATTAGGTATATCAACTGTAATTAGCTCGATTCCATAATAACCGAAGTAGTTAGCTTTTACTGTTGTGCTGAATGCTTGGTTTCTCCAATCAGAGAAGCTCAACAGGTCGAGCATATTAACTGTAGAACCATTATCAACAGCATCTTGGAACTTACCTTCACCGGCAATTACATCAATCGGACGCAAGAAGTAAGCCATATATTCACCGTTAGTGATAGGCAACTCTAATGCACATTCACCGGTAGTTGCTTTAATGTTAATCCAAGCATAGAATCCGGCAGATGGAACTGAGTTGTGACTTGCAATATTCAACAGGTCTTTTGCAAAGTCTGTATTTTGATAAGTGACTACACCATCAGCATCAATCACTGCTACATTTTGAGTCGCAGCACCGGCAGTAGCTTTCAATGTCAAGCCATCATCACTAACTGATAATGTATATTCAGTACCGCTCAAACCTTTCTCTTTACGATTTACGTTCTTAGATGCAAAAATATACTTGTAAGCAGTAGCACCTGTGATAATAGGTTTGTTTCCTTCAAATGTGTTATCCAAATCAACTGCAAATGCACAGTCATCAGTCAGAGTACCCGGAACAACTACATTCAGACGAACGTAAGTCTTATTAGCATCCCAGTATTCAGCGATCTTATTAGAAGCAGGAATTGTAACAGCGGCAATTGCATTAACCTTAGTAGACAATGTGATAGTTACATCGCTGTAAGAATCTTCATAACCAGCTTTCGGTTTGTAAGTTACAACAGCCTTCAATGAGCCAACATCAGAAGTCTTCGCCAAAGCTAACTTCATATCGGCCTGAGAAATAGTCCACTTCAACAAGTCAGTTTGTGTAACTTCTCCAGCATCGGCAACCTCAGTAACCACACCATCGCCGGTATACAACGGATTGGCAGCTTCATAGATAGTCTTGAACATCTTATAGTCCATACCCAACTTGTTATAAACCTTCACGTTCATTTGTTCAACTGTCAATGCGAATACTTTATCATCACATTGGTTAGTGAATGGATCAAATGTGAACGGAGCGTCAATAGCAGGAGCCTTATCTTTAGTGATCATCACTTTAATCCAACCTGTGCTGACCACTTTATTATTAGCTTTCGTATCCAACAGCTGAACACGTACCAATGGCTGACGACCTACGGCAGCATACGGAGTAGCTGTTTCATTAAACAATTTCGGATACAAAACCGAACCTGTCAATCTAGCGAAATCACTTTGGTTAGTCTGATTAGTACCATCAATATAAGCACACAAATGGAAATCATACTTCAAGCCTAATTTTGCCAGTTCCGCAGCAGACATAGTCAAATCTGTTTTATTAGCAGCCACGTCATCATAACAAGTAATGACTTTGTCAGCAAGATCGATACCGGTAGTTGAGTTATAAGCAACTTCATAGTCTGCGTCAGCCTTGATAGCATCATCTGCCTTACCAGAAGTTGTTCCATACAAGTGATGTTGTGCAGCAGCTGCAGCTTTTTTAGCCTTGTCACCCAAAATCACGTTTTCATAATCTGTTGCGTAGATAGCTCTATACTCATCAGTAATTGTATTACCAGCTTCTGTTTCTACACGGATAGCCAAAACAGTAATCTTAGAACTTGAGATAGCTTCAATCAACTCAGTAGTAGCCTTGAAGTAAACAGTCAAAACACCGTCTTTTACTTCATAGCTTTCAACTTCCGGATTAGAAGCAGCTGCTCTAGTTTTATTAATATACTCTTTATCTGCAGAAAGTACAGTGATCTTCTTAATCTGTTCTTTAGTTGCACTTGACGGATTCAGATAATAAGTACCCGCAATAACCGGACGAACATAAGAATTTGTAGTAGCTTTTTCCCATACTTCACCAGTAGCAGTAGCCGGATTACAGCTAGTGGTTTCACCCCAAGCTTTGTAAACGACTTTCAAAGCCTTCATTGAAGGAACGCCTCCCAGATAAGCATCCGGTTCGAAGCCAAAGCTTGTAATAGGCAACACATCACAGATCATCAAATTAACAGGTTCTGCATTACCATATTTAATAGCCCAGCCATAAGTTACGCCATCTGTAGTCATTTCTGTGATAGTCAGCGTACCTTGCTTAGGTATTGTAACCCCGGTAGCAACACCGTCATATTTTACAACGCCATCTTCACCAACAGTCAATTTGGTAGCATCAAACTTGGTATCAGTGTCAGTATCTGTAAAAGTAATAGTCTTAGTCTGTTTATTACCTTTGTCATCGGTCAAAGTAATAGTAGCTTTATTACCATCCTGAGATACATCCAAAGTGTACGTAGTATTCGTATCGTTATCAGGGATCGTATAAGTAGTAGGAGTCCCCGATTGATCTGTTACTGTCAATACACCATTAGCAAAGGATACCGATTTCACATAAGCCAATGCTCCGAACTTGGTATTCAAGTCAGCTAATGTTTTTTCGACTGCATCCACACGTTCGCTCAGACCATTGATGTCGTCATCGTAGTCTTTACAAGATGTAAATGTGCCCGTCGAAGACGCTAATAACGCTCCAAACAGGACTGCATTTAAAAACTTTTTGTTCATAATAAAAAAACTTTTAATTTATAAATTAAATAATAAAAATATAATCTCTCGATGTCGATTCAATAATCCCATGTGTTGTCCCCATTCATTTTTAGTGTAACCTCCTTTTCTTTTTTTGTTTTACCTGTGTCCATGCTCCATAGAGGATGAACAAGAAACTTACTCCCAATACTTTTTGCCCGTTACTTCATAGGTAACGGGCAAACCTTTGTCCTGGCTCTCGTGAAGCCTTCTTTATGAAAAACTGTATGATTTAGTAATGAAACTTATTTACCCCTGCTTCAAAGAGGAGGCAGAGGGGAGGGAAATCTTTGAATATAATTAGAAGGTTATAAAGGTCTAATAAAAAGAAATCCGCCGTTTTATCGTGTTATTTCTCTTTTTTTAGTAGTTTATCAGAAAAAATATCTTTTTTGTTTGCATGTTTTCCAAAATATCTCCATCTTTGCAACGCTGTTTAGCTCCGTTACCTATGAAGTAACAGGCTTAAATTCAACACATTGCTATTGGAATTGAGCGCTTTATAAAATCCACCACCTTTTTATTGGCTTCATCTATTTTCTTATTCCGGAAAGGTTTGAGATACGTCTCGGTCACTGTGATCGAAGAGTGTCCCATAGCTTCAGAAATAACGCCCGGGTGAATTTCACAATAGTAAGCTGTCGTTGCCCATGTATGGCGGGCAGTATACGAACTAAGTTTATCCCCCAGTCCTAACATTTCACCTAGCAACATCAGTTGTCTATTGAATTTGCGGAGTGCCAACTGGTATTCATGATAAGCCTCCTTCGTCCCTTCTCGACTATTTAATAACGGAAATAAATAAGGAGATGACGTATCACGATTCATATACCTCTTTAATATAGCCATCGCTTCCGGAGTTAAAGTCACTGACAAAGGACGCCCGGTCTTCCGCCTGCGGTAAGTAATCACATTGTCGTGCAAATCACTTTTACGCAAATAAGCAAGATCGACAAAAGGCAGACCACGAAGCAGAAACATCAAAACGAACAATTCCTGCGTACGACGCATGTCAGATGTCACAGCGGACGACTGCGGCAATTTGGTGAATACTTTCTGTATGTCTTCGGTATCCAATGCACGCTTACGGTCCGCACGGGTGCCGGTATATACAGAACGAAACAAATGCGGTACATAAACAGCCCCACGACAATCTACCGCACGATTATAGACCGCACGAAATGTGCGTAAATAGGTGGAAACAGTGTTCCAGCTACATCCCCGGCCACGAAGGTGAATCTCGAAGCCTTTTATCCACTCTGGGGTTACTTCATTGAACGTAAAATCCCCTTTCCCACGATAAGCAATGATGGCATTGAGACTGCTACGATAAACGTGCGCAGTACCAAAGTTTCCCCCCATCTGTAGTCCCTTGGCTACTTGCTTCATAAATGCTACTACTTTTAACATTTTAATCACTATTAAATAAATTACGCGATAAATATAAGAGTATTTTCGTAACCGAAGCCACCCAATACACATATATTCATTGATTTTAGAGCTGTATGGACAGTATGTTAATCAATGTTCGATCTGTATAATAACAAAAAGAAGGTGTGTCAAAAGTAACTAAATTTCCCTCCTTCAGGAAGGAGGGGTGGCTGAAAGCCGGGGTGGTAGGTGTACTTCACAGCTGAAGATCAATAGCTTATATATTCACCTACCACCTCCCCCTACGGGTACTCCTCCTTCCTGAAGGAGGAGAGTTTAGTTACTTTTAACTTTTGATACACGTACCTTCAGATACAAAAAAACAAAAGAGGATGCCTCCAGGGAAAAAAGGGCAGGCATCCTCCTTGGGGCAGAATAAGGTACACTTTCACAAGTATAATCTTATACTGTTACCCCCTGATACAATTTCTTCACATTCAAGTGAAGAAAGGGGTCTATTGTGGAAACACAGACTTTCACAAGCCCGCACTTCCTATTCATCTCATGTGAGGATTCTCGTACGAATACGAAAAATGTGGGAAAAAACACCTCACATGAGAATAGGGAATATCTTTTTTAAGAAAAGAGAGTTATAATCACAAATATTATTCCGCTATACAGATACATACACGGTTTTCTTCAGGTTTCTGATAAGGCTGCACCGTATCTCCCTTATAACCAATAACAATTCTATCAGCTACCACTCCTTTAGCTTTCAACATCTCAATCACATTCTTTGCACGTTTTTCCGACAAAGTCATATTGATATTCGGGTTACCGGTTTCCTTATCAGCATATCCTGTCACACTTACCTTGGCGGCAGAATGTTTCTCCAGATATTCTACTAAAGAACTAATCTTGGCTTGCTGATCGTCCTGAATCTTTGCAGAGTTTAAGGCAAAGAAGATATTCTGCTTCAACGGTTCAATCACCACTTCCTTTTTGGGTTGCGGTTGTTCTACTACAGGAGCCGGTTTGGGTTGTTCCGTCACTACCGGTTCCGGTTCGTAATAGACCGGGGCGGTTTTAGTGTAGCTTTTACCCAGTCTGATACTTACACCGACAAGGGCATTCAGTTGCCAGTCACAGTTACCGGCCTTCTTGGAGTTGAACTTATCAGACAAGGCGTTGGCATTCGCTTCGATATTGATAGACAGGCGGTCGTTTAGGCGAAAGTCGCAACCAAGGCCGAAACGTCCGGCAACGAGGAACTTACCTTCCTGCCAGAGATATTCCATCTCATAAGTACGGGTATCGAGCGCATTTGCTTCGTCATTGTCAAAACCACGGTTCAGTCCTACTCCACCAAAAAGATAGCCGTTGAACACACGCTTCGGATGGAAGCCACAGAACAAAGTACTGAGATCCGCCATGATGTCTACATTCCCTTGCAGGTATTTATACTGATAGTTCTGACGTGGATTGACCCATCCCCCCTTTGCCTGCCAGCCACTTACACCGACACGTGCGCCGAATGCGGGAGCAAACTTGTAACCGACATTAAGAGCAGCTGCCGGAGAAATAAGATCAGTAAATTCTCCTTCACCTACAGTATGTGCAGCTCCTATTTGTGCTTGAATAAACCAATGAGGTTTAAATATCGTTTTACTTTCTTCTTTGATACGTTGCTCCTGCGCAAATGCTATTGTAGTACTCAACGCATATACAGCAACTAATATTTTTTTTATATTCATAATCAAAACCTGTTTAAAAGTCTAAAAAACAATGATAACAGTACTCGTCACCATTCATCTACTACTTATCAGTAGCTTCCTTGGTAGCCTCTTTAACGGCAAGATACCAAACTCCGTCTATTTTCACCGGATTAAACATAAATCCAATTGTATTTGGCGTATGATCATCCGAACTAGTGTGCTTGAAAAACTCTATCTGAAACTTCACATCGTTATTATCCGTACTTGAAAAAGAATAATAATCCAATTTATAATCTACAACAGGAAAATACTTGAATTTTTTCCTCAGTTGTTGTTCCTTCTCAGCGGGAAGAGGTATCGCTTTTCCATCGCGCAAGATAAAAAGCATCTTCAGCGCTTCATCTATATTTCCGGCTTTCAATGTATCCATGCAACTGCGTGATATGGTAAGTACTTGCACCGTATCTTCAGCTGTCAACCCCATTAAGAATTCTTCTTTGGGAGTGAGCTGCTTCTTTTTTTCTCCGCATGAGAACAAGAAACAAGAAACGGCAACCAACACACATATATATAACAGATCTTTCTTTTTCATTCCGCCTTCAATTCTTATTGTGAAGGAGGGTGCACCAATGATCGGCGCACCCTCCTTATCAGTGTTTAGTAATGAAACCTTTACTATTAGTTACCCATTGTACTCTTAACTGTACAATCTACTGTAGTCTTCACAGTACCCCAAGTATAGGTGAACTCAACCGGGATGCGCAGTTCAAATGTTTGAACGTTGTTACCGTTGTTTACATACTTGATCTTACCCATAGCTGCAACAATTGCATCATATGTAGCTTGAGTACCACTTGCTTCAGTATTATAAGAAGAAAGATTTAAAGTAGCAGAAGTAACTTTATTACCATCTTTATCTGTCTGAGTCAATACGATTTTCTCTGTTTTGCTTGACAATAAAGTCTCTCCTAGCTTACCACCACTTAAGGTAGTTGTAGCATCTGCTATTTTCACTTCTACCTTATTCAATCCGTAGAATGCATACAACCAGCTGTTTGAATAGTCAGTTCCATCTACGAACTTAACATTACGCCAATCCTGGAAGTTGAACAACTTAGCGATATCCAGAGTAGAACCATTAGCATGAGCATCAACGAATTCTCCACCATCTGTACCTACTGCGTCGATAGGACGGAGGAAGTATGCATTGTATGTATTGTTCGTCAAAGACATTGCAATGTTGCAAGGACTGTATGCACAAATACCGATCTTAGCAAAATGCTTAGCAGCACTATGGCTATATGCATTCAACAACTTCTTAGAAGTATCATTGTTTTCATAAGTAATCTTACCGGTGTTCTGATCGATTGTTGCAACAACAGTTCCATTAGCATACAACTTCGTATTAGTGAATACACCTGCATCTACTTTCAAAGCATGATCGATCATGTTCTGAGCTGTAGCTTTATATGAACCGCCTGTAATACAAGCAGCTGTAGTATTATCTACTGACAATGTATACTTAGTTCCATCAACAGTCAATACATTCTGATCAGCGTCGAAGTAATACTTATAACCTCCGGCAGCGCCGTTTTGATTTGCAAATATTACATCAGTATAAGAAGCAAAGTTTGCAGGAGGAGTAAATGTAGGCATACCCTTTTCCCATACCTGGTTCAAGTCAACTACATAATTCAATGTATTGCCGTTATCTTGCGGATAAGGAACATTCAGACGAGTATTCTGACCATCCTTAGCAACGTCACCGTCACTGTACCAGTAGTTAGTCAACTTAGTAACAACAGTTCCCTGAGGTTTAGCGACAGCTATCTGCAAAGGCATGTAGATAGGAGCATGAGATGTAGTATTCAGCTTGCTGACATATCTTACATAAATAGTAGCTGTATGACCTGCCATTTCATAAATACCAGACTGTTCTGCAGTAGTCAAAGTCCAGTGAAGAACTGTATTTGTTGTACCAGTTTCATCCACCTTTTCTTTCACTGTTCCAATAACCTGTGCAATCGCAGCCGGAACGAATGACTTACCATCGGCTGATTTAGCAAACTGTTTGGCTACACCACTATCATCTACATCGAATTCATATAAAGCATCGAATTCATCCTTAGACTGAACAGCTGCTTTTTCAAGCAATTGATAAGAAATCTCAGACCATGTCAAGATAGCATCAGCCTCATCACATCCAAAGTTGTGAGTGCCTTTGTCGAATACACTTGTAACGATATCATCAACCTGTTTTGCAATTTCAATCTTAATGAATCCAGCCAAGACAACGCGGCCATCCGCATCTGTCACACGTACTCTAACCAACGGGCGTTTTCCTACAGAAGATACACCTTGTTCGTTAAGAGTCTCACCGGCAGAGTTTACAATACGCGGAGTAAGTACACCTTCTTTAATAGTGTTTGCATCTGCATATTTACTGTCAGAAGTTACATTTTGACCTGATGTATATTGAATGAACGCGAAGTCATACTTCAAACCATACTTAGCTTCATCTCCATAAGCCCAAACTTTATGAGTACCATCATTTTTTGTTGCTTCAGGCTGACCTTCACGATTATAGTGAATTGTCAACAGATTCTTCAAATCAATAAAGCTATTATAAGCAACTGTCAAAGTAGGAGCATGTGTGATAGCACCTTCTACAGTCTTGAACAACTCGTCCGGATTAGCAGATTCCTGGCAATCTTCAGCAGCTAAAGTAGCATCATTAAATGCAATAGCCTGAGGAGTAACCTTAGAAGCATAAAGCAATGCGTAATCAGATGTTACAGTTGTATCTGCCTGAGCATCACTTTTTGCTTTAACAATTGCCTGCAAAGCCAAGATAGAACCTTCGCCTCCTTGTTTGATGTCTTTTCCTATTGCTCTGAGTCCTACCGGAAGGATACCTTCATCAGCAGGTTTCATGTCAGCAACTTCAGGAAGAGCCACTGAAGCACGAGAAGAAATCACTTCAACATCTCTGGATACAAAAGACAAATCTTCCTTACTTACTTTTGCACTAGACGGATTCAAGTGATAATTAATATATTCAATCGGATTATATTGAGCTCCGGTACCACCTGTATAGTTCCATTCTTTCGAATCAGTAATTACTTTACACAGAACTTTCTCTGCTTGCTCATCTTCCCATTGAGTAGTAGCTGCAGTGCTTCCTGCCTTATATGTATAATCCAAATAAGGATATTCGATAGCTTCGATACCGTCTACAAACAAATCAGATTTGAAAACAAGACCTTTCAGAGTCAATACGTCATTCAAAGCAAATGTAACAGCCTGATCTTTGTACTTAATAGTATAGCCGATAACAACGCCTTCAGCGTTTTTCTTATCTTCAATACTAAGAACTCCGTCACCAGGTATAGTTACACCAGTTTCCTTACCATCATACATTACTTTGCCTGTCGCAGCATCCACTGTCAGTTTAGAAGGGTCAAAAGCGTCAGGAATGGTTGGAGTTGTAGGAGCATCCGGGAATGTAATAGTACCGGACGAAACAACTTCACCGTCTTTCAACAGCGAAATTTTACCTTCCTTATCCACACTAATTGAATAAGTCGGCAAATTCTGTCCGATAGTATAAGACACACTGTTGTTCTCTCCATCTACCACAGTCAATTTTCCCGTAGCCGGATCATAAGTAACAGACTTTACAAAAGACCCAACTTTGGCCTGCAAATCTGAAAGACTTTTTGCGAGTTCATCGATTCTGCCGTTTACCGCATCGATGTCGTCGTCATAGTCTTTACAAGACGTAAATGTGCCTGCAGAAGACGCCAACAGCGCTCCAAACACGACCACACTTAAAAACTTTTTGTTCATAATAAAAAAACTTTTAATTTATAAATTAAATAATAAAAATATAGTCTCGCATTGTTGATTTAAAATCCTCATGTGTTGTCCCCATTCATTTTCAGTATAACCTCCTTTTCTTTTTTGTTTTACTTGTGTTCATACTCCACAGGGGGATGAACAAGAAACTTACTCCCAATACTTTTTACCCGTTACTTTGTAGGTAACAGGAAAACCTTTGTACCTGCCCTGAAAGGGTAGATAATACTGAAAAATCATTTATTGAATGCTGAAACATCTTTACCCCTGCTTCTGAGAGGCGGCAGAGGGGAGGGAAATCTATTATCTAAAATTAAAAGCTACAAAAGTTTAATACTAAGAAATCCGCTGTTTTATTGTGTTATTTGTCTTTTTTTAGTTGTTTATCAGAAAAAATATCATTTTTGTTTGCATGTTTTCCAAAATATATCCATCTTTGCAACGCTATTCAGCTCCGTTACCTACAAAGTAACAGTACTAATAATCAAGCTATTAATCCAGTAACTGTCCGTTTCACAAAATCCGTTACCAGTTGATTGGCTTCATCAATTTTCTTATTTCTAAAAGGTTTCAAATACGTCTCCGTTACCGTAATGGACGAATGCCCCATTGCTTCGGAAATAATACCCGGATGAATTTCGCAATAATAAGCTGTTGTTGCCCACGTATGGCGTGCCGTGTATGAGCTCAGCCTGTCGCCCAGCCCTAATAATTGCCCCAGCAACAACAGTTGCTGATTGAAGCTGCGCAATGCCAACTGGTATTCACGATACGCCTCCTTCGTCCCTTCACGGCTCTCCAAAAGAGAGAACAGATAAGGAGAAGAACTGTCACGGTTCATATACCTCTTTAATAAGACCATCGCTTCCCGAGTCAACGTTACTGACAGGGGACGACCGGTCTTCCGCCTGCGATAAGTGATCACATTGTCGTGCAAATCACTTTTACGCAAATAAGCAAGATCGACAAAAGGCAGACCACGGAGAAGAAACATCAGGACAAATAGTTCCTGCGTACGACGCATAGCAGGAGTCACGGCAGGAGACGAAGGTAATTTGGCAAAAACCTTCTGCATATCCTCATCACACAACGCCCGCTTACGGTCCGCACGCGTGCCGGTATATACAGAACGAAACAGATGCGGTACATAAACAGCCCCACGACAATCTACCGCACGATTATAGACCGCACGAAATGTGCGTAAATAAGTAGATACAGTATTCCAACTGCATCCACGGCCACGAAGGTGAATCTCGAAGCCTTTTAACCACTCAGGGGTTACCTCATGAAATGTAAAATCCCCTTTCCCACGATAAGCAATGATGGCATTGAGACTGCTACGGTAGACGTGTGCAGTACCAAAGTTTCCCTCCATCTGTAGTCCCTTGGCTACTTGCTTCATAAATGCTACTACTTTTAACATTTTAATCACTATTAAATAAATTACGCGATAAATATAAGGGTATTTTAGCATCTCTCCAAAATACCCTTCAGACATATACTCATTCATCAGCAGAATGATCCGACCAACAAATTTCGCCATGCGTCTGAGAGTAAAACAACAAAAAAAGAAACCGCTATGTTTTTTTTCATAAAATTTCCGCCACAAATAAATAGTTATTATAATCAACAAATATCCCTAATTACAAATTTAATTAAGCAGGTACATACATATAAATTTACAGATGTAAAAACAAAAAATAAAACTAAATTATTTTATACTATTCAATCAATTTATTTTTCATAACTTTGCAGAAAATAAACCACAAACAATGGTTTATACAAACTAAATATAATAATATGATAAAAGTAGAAAAAGAAGTATCCAAAGATTACATCATCAAGGGATTTAAACATTTTACCCAATTAGCTACGGAATACTTTCAAGGACATTCGGACTGCAATGCAGCTAGAAAAAGGATGCGCGACACGATAGACGCCAACTTGCAGCTCAAAGCAGAGCTCACCGCTGCAAGCTACACCGAACATACGACTTTGCTAAGTCCGAAAATGCAGCAAATCATCTGGGCGCACTGGGGACCACCCATCATTTCACTGTCGGAAAACCACGCAAACGAGTCGGACAACAAACGAGTTTGAACGCCCAAAAAGCGAAAATCGAACTATATATTTTTAAATATATAATTTATTAGTTATCCCTTATTATGGTTCCGCCCTGCGTTTCAAAAGATTTTTCTCAACAGACATATTCCATTAAATGTCAGAAGATTACCTCACTCTCCAGAGTGTTCCGCTGTGCGTTCCACAAAAATGCCCTTTTTCCACCCTCCAAACAGAGGCTCCAAAATGACCGAACAGAGGCTTCGTTTACTATAAACAGAAGCTCTGTTCGCATCAAACGAAGCCTCTGTTTCACGATCTTCCTCCAACGTGTACCACACAAAAACAACACATGTCAAAAACAGCAATTTACGTCCACACAAGGAATATTACATCCCAACACGTCCAAACACGCACATCCGTTTAGGATTCCGGCAACGATCAACCTACTTTTGGACAAAATTTAAAAACAGAATATCATATGCAAAAAATGGATTGTCAAGCCATCGGATATGGCTACATCATTATCCCAAAAGCTCTGCTGAAAGAGCAACTTATAGACTGCAGCCCACATGAAGGAGAAATAGAAGCTTTTCTGAAGCTTCTTATAAAAGTCAACTACTCGGAAACAAAGCTCACCGACCATCAAAGACGCACCATCGTGTGCAAAAGAGGTGAAAGCCTGCACAGCTACCGCAGTTGGAGCGCCATTTTCCACTGGCCAACGAGCAGAACCTACCGCTTCATACAACAACTGAAAACAAACGGAATCATCGAAATCATTCCTCACAACGACACCACCGCCCTGCATATCCGAGTAGTCGACTACGAAAACTGGACAAATATCTCGACACTCCTCGGCGAGAAAAAAGAAAACACACAAAAAGCCAGCAACGAAAAGTTCCGCCTCTTCTGGGACGACTACCACAACATCCTGCAGCTCCCCAAAGAGAACATCGCCAAGGCACAGCGTATCTGGAAAAAGCTGAGCGAAAAAGAACAGCAACTCGCCATCGACCATATCGAAGAATATTATTATCATCAGACAAACATGAAATTCACGTTACATGCCTGCAGTTATTTATCCAATAAAGCCTTTCTGAATGAATATGAATACTGACAACAGAGTTTCTCCGCAGGCTCCGGAAATAGAAGAAGCCATACTGGGCGCCTGCCTGATAGAACAGGAAGCCATGCCGCTCGTAGCCGACACGCTGCGTCCGGAAATGTTCTACAGCATGCGTCACCAAGTGATCTACGCCGCCCTGCTGGCCATGTACCAGGCAGGAATGAAGATCGACATCCTCACCGTAAAAGAAGAGCTTGCCCACCGGGGCAAGCTCGAAGAAGCCGGCGGAGCATTCGGTATCACGCAACTGAGCAGCAAAGTAGCCACCTCGGCACACATCGAATATCACATGCAGATCGTACACGAGAAATACCTGCGGCGGGAAATGATACTGGGACTCAACAAACTCCTCGCCTGCTCCCTGGACGAAACAATGGACATAGCCGATACGCTGATAGATGCGCACAACCTGCTCGACCGCCTGGAAGGTGAATTCGGCCACAACGACCACATGCGCGACATGGACGCACTGATGACCGACACAATGGAAGAAGCCGAACAGCGTATCGCCAAAAGCGTAAACGGAATTACCGGCATCCCCACCGGCCTGACGGACCTGAACCGCATGACGTCCGGACTGCAAAACGGAGAACTCATCACCGTCGCCGCACGCCCCTCGGTCGGAAAGACCGCCTTCGCCCTCCATCTGGCGCGGCAGGCTGCCATGCAGGGACATGCCGTCGCCGTCTACAGCCTTGAGATGCAAGGAGAACGACTTGCCGACCGCTGGCTGTTGTCCGCCAGCGACATCAACCCTTACCGCTGGCGCACAGGCATCCCTAACCCGCACGAAGTAGCGGAAGCGCACACCACCGCCGCAGAACTGGCACGACTACCGATACACGTAGACGACAGCACATCGATCAGTATGGACCATGTACGTTCCAGCGCACGGCTCCTTAAAAGCAAAAGTGCATGCGATCTGATCATCATCGACTACCTGCAACTTTGCGACATGAACACCGGACAGAAGAACCGCAACCGTGAACAGGAAGTGGCACAAGCCACCCGCAAGGCTAAATTGCTCGCCAAGGAACTGAATGTCCCCGTCGTATTGCTTTGCCAGCTAAACCGTGAGTCGGAAGGCCGTCCCGGTGGCCGGCCGGAACTATTCCATCTACGCGAAAGCGGCGCCATTGAGCAAGACGCGGATGTAGTGATGCTGCTCTACCGCCCTGCACTGGCACGGCTCACTACCGACCGGGAAAGCGGTTATCCGACCGAAGGACTGGGGGTAGTCATCGTAGCCAAACAACGCAATGGAGAGACAGGGAACGCATACTTCAGCCACAATCCTTCTCTAACGAAAATTACGGACTATACACCACCATTGGAAGTATTACTGAAACAAGCAAAATAAAAACAGAATCAAAACAATATTATATTACATAATATTGTTTCTAATATTTTCCGATTTTATTTCATATTTACAATGAAATAAATGGCATAATGCTTGACTTCGCCTCTTATATTTCGTATATTTGTAATGTCATAGAGAAACAAAATAATTATTACTTAAACCTTAACTTTTTAAATTTATGAATGTTTCAGTAGAACGCTATCAGCGAAGAAAGTACGTAAGTCAGGAGAATTCCCCGATGCTGTATTACGTACGTCAGAAATCGGGTACAGTAAGAGTGATGGACGTCGAAAAACTGGCAGATGCCATCGAAGCCAACTCTTCACTCACAGCAGGAGATGTAAAACATGCCATCGAAGCTTTTGTAGAGCAACTCCGCCTGTCACTCACCCAAGGTGACAAAGTGAAGATCGACGGTCTGGGTACGTTTCACATCACACTGTGCAGCGAGGGGACAGAGAAGGAAAAAGATTGCACGGTCCGAAGCATCCGCAAGGTGAATGTCCGGTTCGTAGCGGACAAGGCACTACACCTGGTGAACGCAAGCCACACCAGCACACGAAGCGAAAACAACGTGGAATTCGTACTGGCAAGCAAAAGTGACACGGAAGGCGGAAATGCCGGCGGAGGAAACACCGGAGGCGGAGGAAACAGCGGAGGCGATGAAGAAGCTCCGGACCCGACAGTTTAACAGGACTTTTTTTGGAAAAGGGCAGTACAAAACACTGGAGCAGCCCTCCCAATTGAAACTGACTAAGAAGTCAATAGTATCTCAATTCCCCTCCCTTTGGGAAGGAGGGGTGGCTGAAAGCCGGGGTGGTAGGTAAAACAAGGTTTATTCCTATTCTATTGTAAATAACAGAGTTATGCATTCACCTACCACCTCCCCCTACGGGGACTCCTCCTTCCCGAAGGAGGAGAAGTAAGATACTACCGACTTTTAGTCAGTCTCAGGTTCGTCGCTTCGCTCAGAATGAGAGATACTATATCGAACTAACCTTAATGTACAACTCCCCCCATTATCAATTATCAATTATCCATTAAAAAAAATGCTAGATAAAATTATCGAGATTATTATGACTATCCTCCCTTTCCTGGGTAATCGTAAAAAGCGTAAAGCGATGGCGCAAGACGTCAAAGAATTCAGCGAACTGGTGAAAGACCAGTATACCTTCCTGATGGAACAGCTGGAAAAGGTACTGAAAGATTATTTCGACCTGAGCGCGAGAGTGAAAGAAATGCACACCGAAATCTTTTCGTTGAGAGAACAACTGGCACAAGCTGCCACATTACAGTGCGTAAACAAAGAGTGCCTACAGCGTACACAAAGCGAGGCATCCATCTCTGAAGCTTAATGCCGGACAGATTATGAGAACGATCAACTTAATCGTAATTCACTGCTCCGCCACACGCGAAGACAAGGATTTCACGGAATATGACCTGGACGTCTGCCATCGCCGACGCGGATTCAACGGAGCGGGTTATCATTTTTATATCCGCAAAAACGGGGATATAAAGTCTACCCGACCGATAGAAAAGGTCGGTGCCCACGCCAAAGGTTTCAACAGAGAAAGTATCGGTATCTGCTATGAAGGCGGGCTCGACAGCAAAGGTCGCCCCAAAGATACCCGGACCGAATGGCAGAAACATTCACTGCGGGTACTGGTTCTTACTTTACTGAAAGATTATCCGGAATGCCGCGTATGCGGTCACCGTGACCTTAGTCCCGACCGGAATGAGAACGGAGAGATAGAACCGGAAGAATGGGTGAAAGCGTGCCCTTGCTTCGATGCGGAAAATAACTGGAAAGCATGAGGCAGAAATCAAGAAAAGTTTTAATTGAATAGCCTATAAACAAGAAAACTCCAATTGCCCGACCAAACTAAGTCGGAGCAGTTGGAGTTTCTACCTTTATAAAATAGATCATCAGGATGTCTCCTCTGAAGGAAATTAATGCTATCTTTATAGAAAGTAATAAACTTATAAACTTTTTATATTCCAGCATGTATACTCCGCCTTTCACCATATCTTCCCGCGCTATCCACTTAATAGCGGATATCTCCGCATTGGTAAAACGATATGCCATCCGCATGGAACAGGAAGATGCTTTGCTATTGCGGAAAATCAACCGAATTAAAACCATTCAAGGTTCACTGGCTATTGAAGGAAACACCTTATCTGAAAGTCAAATTACAGATATCCTTGACGGAAAGCATATAGTAGCTCCCATCCGTGAAATACAGGAAGTACGAAACGCCATCAAAACTTACAATTCATATCACACAGCCTAAGGCATAGCGAACGCCTGATCACATCATTAAAGCAAAAAGGTATGATTCAGCGAGTTGGATCAAACAAAAACGAATACTGGGAAATTATAGTAAAATAAAGCTACTTTTTATTTCCAACCTTCATCAAAGCAAGCCCTATCACAATCCAGACCATCTCACGCACGCGAGTGATCAATGCCGCATAGACTCCATAAGCTCCGGAAAGGGAAAGCCCGCCTACCGCAAGGGCAAATCCTCCCTCACGGCCACCCAACTGCATAGGCAAGAAGAACAAAAGATTGGCCAGTAAAGAAGAGAAGGCAGCAATCAGGCAGCAATCTGCAAAACTGACACTCCTTGTCAGCACATTGAGGATCAGCCAGATCTCCAGACAACTGACCACACGTGCCGTATATTCCAAAAACAAAGCGGCATAAAAAGCTCCCTTCTTCTGTTGATGAAGCAGGGCTATCTGTTTATCTATGTTCTCCAACTGTTCCCGATGGGAGTCGGCAAAACGGATTACTTTCTTTTTCAGAAAAGGAAGATGACTGCCCAGACGAACGAAAGCAACTGCCATCCCATGCTGATAGCCTTTTACAAACAACATAGCTACCAGCAGGCAGAAGACGGTGATCGTACCCAAAATGGTTCCCATCACCCACCCTACCGGATAAAGGCAAAGGTATAGCAAGACAGAACTCAGCCAAAAACAGAAATGAGAAAAGATGTGCATCATCACGTAGAGAATCACCGAAGAAGTGGCTCTCTCCACTCCTATATACGGTTTCAATTCCATGATGCGATACGGTTCACCACCCATCAGTCCGACGGGAGTTACGTAATTCAGGGCAAAACCCGTAACGGTAAACTTATAAAGCCGGGCAAATGAAAACCCCGGCTTCCCTCCGCTACGTATAATGATGTACCACGATGTAGTATTAATCAGATAAACGAACAGCCACAGCAATAATACCAAAGGCAAATATACTCCTGCCCTTTTCAAATTTGCCCAAAGTTCCTGATAATCCATATCGAAAGTGAATATCATGATCAGGACGGCGACAATGCCAAAAGCCAGGAATATATTGCGGTATTTGTTCTTCACTATTTAATATACTGATAATATCGGTCAAAGAAGTTTCTGAATCCGCGAATCTTCATCAGTCCGTACTCAAAGAGCAGCCAGCCGAGCAGTGCACAGGAGATTCCAAGGAGTACATCTATAATATAGTGATGACAAGAGTAGATCGCTGTTCCCCAGATGCCTGCCATGATAACAGAGAAAAGGGCAATCACATACCATCTACATTTGCCGATGATGGCATACACCAATGCCACAACCATATATGCCGCATGAAGGGAAGGAACGGCAGCAAAGACGTTTGCGTTTCTTCCATAAATGGAGTCGAAGATAGTCACGCCAAAAATTTCGTCGAAGCGACCGAGGCCTGCCACATTGCCCGGAGTATTCAGTATCGGTTCGAAACCGTAGTTGATAACATACCAGGGGGGAGCAGCCGGATGGATATAATAGCCGGCAAAGCCGATTAAGTTGACAAACAAAAAGACTAATGCAAAGCGAAGATAAGTTTTTCTCTCTTTCTTAAAGTACAGGCAGAGCCCGAACAGGATAGGCACAGGGACCCAGCAAAGATAGAAGATGCCGGCGAAGACATCTGCCACCGCCCAATGATGCACGGCAAAGTACTCACAAGGAGTAACCAGCACACCATTATCCATCACTCCGAACAACGACTTTTCGAGATTATAAAGTCCGGCTACATCAATCGGATTTACTTCGTAATTGGGGCAGATACGCATCCAGTCATACGAGATCCCGAAAATGGCGAAAGGCAGTAAGGCCACTGCCAGCTTCCGGGTAGGTAGTCCGGCAAAAAATAAAACCAGATAGAGTGCCGCCATCAGCAGATGTTCGGAACGGAGTCCGATACAAGCAGCTGTCAGCAGAAGAAAAAGAGCCATGATGACAATAACGGTCAAGGTTTCTTTCTTCGACGGCATTTGAATTGTTTTTATCATTAAGGATGTTATTTTAATTAGTCATTCTTCTTTTCGTTCGCTGTCATCACCTTATAGCAATGTCTCACGCGTGCGAAAGCTGTGATATTGGCGAACACAGCAACGATTGTCAAAGGCACCATCAATATCAGCATCGGATCAAAAGCGGTAATATCCTTGAATACACCGCAGAACAAGGCTCCGAGACTTGTCAGAACCACACGCTCCGGGCGTTGCATAAATCCAACCTTGCACTCAATGCCCAGACCTTCGGCGCGGGCACGCACATAGCTCACCATCAGCGAACCGATCAGGGCAACAAACGCAATGATAGCGTAAATGAAATAGTCTTTGACTGACAAATAGTAACAGATACCGAAGAAAGTCATCAACTCACTGTAACGATCGAGCACAGAATCGTAGAGGGCACCGAATTTGGAACTCATGTTTCCCAGACGTGCCACACGCCCGTCCATCATATCGAACAATCCGGCAAAAAGGATCACACCTCCTGCCCATCCAAGAATGGACAAATCATTCTGTCCGCCACAGATACCGGCATAGACAAACATACCTGCCGCTACCACATTCAGAATAAATCCGGTAGTAGTGATAAAATTAGGGGTGATGCCTATTTTAATCATTCCATGTATCAAAGGATTGATAATCTTATAAATCAGTTGCTGTAAGTAATCTCTGTAATTCATATACCTAAATCTGTTTTTATCTAAATCTTCTGTTTTCTTTCAATTTCTTTTAAACAAGCTTCTTATATCTATATTCCGGTAAACAAAGAAACGCTGCATATTATAATTCCAGAACAACGCTACAATGACTGCCACCACCACTTTAGGGATGATGAAGAAGTCACCGAAATATTGGCTGAGTGTATCACGTACCCACGGAATTTTCGCTAACGATTCCGTCAGAGTGTACGTCCCCCACGTATTCAGCCAAATACTGCAAACCCACACTATTATGAATTTTACAGCAACATGCGTTTTTTTCCCTTTCGATTTAAAAGTCCATTTATAATTGATAATGCAATTGATAATTCCTCCATAGATAGCGCCCGCCAAGGTAGCATATACATAGTAGACATCAAATAGCCTTACCAGAAGGATAGTCACCAGAAAGTCTGCAATAGTCGCCATTTGAGCCGAAAGCTGCGCCCTTAAAAACATAAAGACTCCACCCTTCTGCGAGATCATCCGTGCAACTCTTTTCAGCCAATCACCCATCGTGCCACCGCTATCAAGATAAAACTATATACACCCGCCAGTACATCATCCATCATTACCCCTACTCCACCTTTAAAGTTCTCCATCTTGCGTACTCCCAATGGCTTTACGATATCAAAAATACGGAACAGAGCAAAAGCCGCTATCACGTACCAATACCACCGGTCATTATCGGGAACTGCCAGTAACGGAATCCACACACCTACCATTTCATCGACCACCACACGTGACGGGTCTTCGCCCCAACAAGACTCCAACTTATTGGCAGCCCAAATACCTGCAAAGGTAAAAAGAACCACCAAAGCAGCAGTCGTCCATAATAAAGCAGTGAAAGGAAGCAGGAAGTAAAGTGCAATCCAGATGATAGAAGCCAGCAATGCCCCGGCCGTACCGGGAGCAAAAGGAGAAAAACCAGAGCCAAAGCCCGTGCCTATTAAAACAGGTAGAAAGGAAGGTCTCTTCATTAATAGTTGAGAGTTGAGAGTTGAAAATTGAGAGTGGAGGATGATTGGATGTGCTCCAAAAATAAAAGTTGAAAGTTAAAAGTTGTCTAATGCTGCAATTACATTGCAACAACTTTCAACTCTCAACTTTCAACTCTCCACTTATTTAATTAAGCTAAATAATCAGGTTCTTTTTCACCAATCATGTTACGCAATGTCTGTTTTACCATTCTCCATTGAGTGAACAAGTCGTGTTCCGGTTGATGTTCAAAATCATGCATCGGGCTCTTGCAGAAGAATGACAACCAAGTCTGGATGCCACACATACCTGCACGCATAGCCAAGTCACTGAACAATACCAGGTCAAGTGCAATAGGAGCAGCCAGGATAGAGTCACGGCAAAGGAAGTTCACCTTGATTTCCATCGGATAGCCCATCCATCCGAAGATGTCGATGTTATCCCATGCTTCTTTGTTGTCCTTACGGGGAGGATAGTAGTTGATGCGTACTTTGTGGTAAACGTCTCCATAGAGATCCGGATATTTTTCCGGTTCGAAGATGGTGTCGATTACAGACAGCTTACTAACTTCTTTTGTCTTAAAGTTGTCCGGATCATCCAGCACTTCACCGTCACGGTTACCGAGGATGTTGGTAGAGAACCAACCGTTCACACCCAGCATACGAGTCTTGAACATCGGAGCCAATACGGTTTTCATCAGTGTCTGACCGCTCTTGAAGTCTTTACCGGAGATAGGAACATTCTTCTGTTTAGAGAATTCCCACATGGCCGGAGTATCTACACACAAGTTAGGAGCACCCATCACAAACGGAGCATCTTCTGCGATAGCAGCGTATGCATAACACATACTCGGAGAGATAACTTCTGTGTTGTTATCTTTCATTGCTTTCTCCAAAGCAGCGAGTGACATGTGTTCGTCTGATAACGGAATGTAGATTTCGGTACTTGCAGCCCACAGTACAACAACGCGTTCGCAGTTGTTGGCAGCCTTAAAGTCGCGGATGTCCTGACGGAGTTGTTCTACCATTTCCCAACGGGTAGCAGCCTTCTTGATATGTGTACCATTCAGACGTTTTGCCCAATTGTGATCGAAAGCTGCAGGCATCGGCTTGATAGCTTCCAGTTCATCTTTCACACCGTTCAGGTCTTTTTCTTTCAAAACCTCGGCATACATAGCAGCTTCATATGCGTTGTCCGGGAAAATATCCCATCCACCGAAAACAATGTCGTTCAAATCAGTCAAGGGCACAACGTCCTTGATGAGTTTTTCTTCGTTGTTTTCCATGCGCATTGTGGCTAACTGTGTAATAGATCCTATCGGTTTTGCCAGTCCCTTGCGAGAGGCTAGTGTACCTACAATCATTGTGGTGGCAACCGCACCACCTACTCCAACTACCAACACGCCAAGACGTCCAGTAGCGGGTTTAATTTCTTGTTTCATTTCTATTCTATTAAAATTAAACTAAAATTGATGCAAAAATAAGATTAATTAATTACTAAAGCGACCTTTGTTTGCTATATAAACATTGCAATTAGCAGGATTTAACTTTTAGAAGGTCATGTGAAGACTTATCCTCAGGCCGGACTTGTCAATATCGGGCGAATCCCTATATGTGAGCCGCCAGACGTAGTCTAAACGTAATACCTTGAAAATGTTTTCAATACCCACACCCGCCTCCACGTAAGGTGTTTTTCCCATTGTACGGGTACTTGCTATCGGAAAAGCGAACAAACCGTCTGTCATATCCGGATTATTCTTATCACTCAAATGCCCATAAAGTCCACGACAGGAAACTATTTCCCTCCATTTCAGTTTTTTCAACAATGGGATACGATTGAACAACCCCCCGTTGAGGAAATAGGTGACGTCCCACGAAAAGTATTCATCATTCATAAACTCCATAGCATTCATTAACGAATAGGATTCCGGCTGAATGGTGTAGGAAAGGTTCGCATTCGGCATAATGAGCAACGGAAAGGGAACTTTATCCCATACCTTCCCTGCTTTCAGGATAATATCCGTATAGCCGAAAGCGGAAAACCAGAAACGTTTCTGTATACCCGCTTCGGTATGATTATAGGTGTAATCACTTCCCAGTACTCCTTTTCCGGCAATTGTGTGCGACAGTGTAAACACCGGAGCATCCAGCGATACAGGGAAGCGGTTCCATTGTGTCTGAAAGAATTTCTCGTTCGGGGCATAGCGCAGCTTCAACTCCGCCGCACTGGTAGAGAAGTCTTTAACCGGAGAGTAAACCTCACCGTCTTTCCGCAGAAAAGGAATCAGGTAGCTCGATTCATCCGTCCGCCTGCGTGCCGTTAGCTGGAAGGAGAAGCCGGAATAAAACTCATTGGTATAGGTCATTTCCGTTTGCCGGTAATAGCCGATACGATCATCTTTTTCACGCTTCAAGGCAAGGAAGACATTGTCTTTGCTTGTGTACAGATAGTTTTGTCCGTATTGGTTAACGTCCGATTCATAACGTACTTTCAGTGAATGGATGGGAAATTCATTGGCATATTCCTTTTTCTTTTTAAAGGAGTATTCTACTTCCGCCAGTCCTTTCAGCCTTTCGTCTTTGAAGCCATAAGCGATATAGCCTTTGCCGAACAGATGAGGGTTGAGCCATGCGGTCGTCATTCCACCAGCACGGATACGCGGTCCTTCCAGCGTATTCCCGCTGATGGTGGCATTCATGGGACCGATATAGAAAAGTGGGGCTTCTTTGGAGGTCGGGATGTATCCGGTGAAGAGAATGGATAGCACCTTTTCCGTCCAATAATAGACCGGATAGCCACGCAGTTGCGCCATCAGGCGGTCTACGGAGTTCTCCTGTTGCGAGATGGCTGCTTGCGGACGGTTCTCCGCCCAGAAGGTTTCGGGTCGGGACAGCGCTTCGGTTTCTTCGATGATACGTTCCGGTTTGGTGAAGGCTTTATCGGCTTCCTCGGTCGGAAGGAAAGAATAATGACTGTAATCCGCCACTCGACGGGCAAAGATACCATCCTGTCCTTCGGTCAGTTTGAATTCTACGGTGATACTTTCATGGTCGAGCAGACGAGTACCGTCTTCTGCCCGCTTAAATTCCTGTTCAAGCAGCATATAATCGACAAAGTTCAGATTGATCTTCTTCGGGAAGTTAAGTACGGCACGTTTGACAAAGTAGGTAGAGTCGAGCGTGACATACAAGTGCCCGTTAAAACCGAAAGATTCGGAATTAAAGGGGGTGAAAGCAAGGTCCGCACAGGTTTCACCGCCGATCTGCAAGGTATCCATCAGATAATATTTGTAGAATCCTGTCCCGATGCGGGATAAGGGGCTGACGAACTTATTGGTGAACAGGGAGATGTTGTTCTCGTAAATGTCCACGTCTTTAAAGACTTCATTAATAGCAGCCTGCATACCTTGTTTGGAAAGGAATTCATCGACTCCTGCCTGCTTGCGTCCCTTCACCCACTGCTTTTCGGAATGAGGAGATTTGCGGTAGTAGTCCGTAGCAAGAAGTTCACGGGCAGATACGGTCAGTATCGGTTTTCCGGTGACGGCAGAGGTGTCTACATATTCTGTCAGAAAATCAAATTTGCGGTATAGCCATTTCTTCTGTTTCTCTTCGTCGAAGTTGTTCAGCGCAAAGGTAGTCTTCTCATAACGGTCGCGCTGCCAGAAGTCTTTCTCATTAGGAGAATGGTCGTCACGATGTTCTATCATCCGACGGACAAACTCCACAGCGGGATTGTCTTTCTTACGGTAATGCTCGCGTTTAGGCTTCACCAATACTTCGTTGAGCGCATATGTAGCGGGAGAAAGTGCTACTTTATACGAAAGATTACGTGCCGGATGGATCAGCCGGCTATATTCATTATAGCCTACGGTTGAGATCACAAGCACTCCTTCGGAGCGATGAGTTTTGAAATAAAAGCGTCCGTCACTTCCGGTAGTCGTTCCTTCGGTCGTGTTTTTCAGACGTACAGATACATAAGATAAGGGTTCTCTGGTCAGAGAATCAGTCACCACACCCTGCACTATGTATTGGGCACTTAGCGGAATACTGATAGCCAATAAAAGAAAGAGCGCTACTGCACCTTTAATTATTAATCTCATATCTTATACCTTAACATCCTATTGAATTGAGCGGGGCAAAGGTAGGAGGGATTTCAGAACAAAAAAAGGTCTATATAGCGGAAGAACTGTTCTCGTTTGACATTTGATCAGGGAAAAAGAATACGGAATCTGGTTAATCCGTCGGCATAAGTCCGCAGAGAGAAGGTACAGCCGTGACGCATCAGAACCTCCCGGATAAAGATCAGTCCGATTCCCTGACCATTGGGCTTGGTGGAGAAGAACGGGCTGAACAGCTTCGCTTCCACCTCTTTGCTGATTCCCTTGCCGTTGTCCACCACTTCGACAATGGCAGGAGAAAGGGTGCGGACGATAATCTCTCCATCCTTCTCGATGCTTTCCGCAGCATTCTTGATGATGTTTACCAATACCTGTTCGAAGAGGGAGGCATCCATTTTTACCTCTTTCAGCGTTTCGTCTATCTCCAGACGAAGTTTTATGTTCCGGTCGGTACACATACCTTCCATAAAACGTTTGCATGTAAATGCGAGGTCATTCAGGTCGACAAGTGTGAGCGTCGGTTCGGGAATCTTCACTACATCGGCAAAACGGGTGATGAAACGGCTCATAGAGAAACAGCGTTCGGTACATACACGCATGACATCGCAAATATCATCCATGCCTTCTTCGGTAGAAAGCGCCTGTTCTACCGTATCCAGTGTGGAGGTTATTCCGGCAGTAGTGTTGTTCACTTCGTGGGCAATCATGCGGATCACTTTCTCGTAGGCTTTCTTCTCTGCCTTCATCACTTCGTCCGTCAGACTTTCTATCAGGAAGAAGGGGTGCTGAAATCCACGGTCAATAAAAGAGGAATGCGTACACCTATAAATATTCGAATCATTCAGACGGACGGTAGCCGTTTCTCCTTTCGGTACGTTTGCCAACTCGGCGGCAAGCGGAGAATCTATCTCGTTCATCTTTTTACCCAGAACATCTTCCTGACGGACACCCAGCATTTTCTGCGCCATCGGGTTCAGCTCGGAAAGGTCCTCGTCCAATGTAGTGAGGATGACTCCCATCGGAGAGGCTTTAATCAGCAGGTCAAGGAAGTTATTCTGTTCGCGGAGACGGAGACGTTCATTCTTTAGTTGCTCCATCATCCGGTTGAAGACGTTCACGATACGGTCAGCTTCATATTGCCCCACGGGACTTAACCGGCTGCTGAAATCCTGTTCGCGCAACAGTTCCATACCGCTTCCGATAGAGTTCAGCGGTTTCACAATCTTACGATAGAAAAACGGGAGATAACACAGGATAAAAAGGACCAACCCCTCTCCTATATAGAAATAGATCATATTCAACCGGCTTGAAAGGAAAAGCAATCCACCCCCCAAGACCAGAAGCAGGAAAACGAGTATACCAAAGAATCCTTTTATACGCATAATAATAGTAACATCTATCTGCTAAACACTGATTCCAAACTTCTCCAGACGACGGTAAAGGGCGGCACGACTGATGCCAAGCGCTGTAGCTACCTGACTCAGATTTCCCTTATGACGCTCCAAAGCCTGCAAAATCGTCTGCCGTTCTATTTCATCCAGAGTCATACCAGCAAAGGATGCGCCTTCGGCGACTTTCTGATCTTCGTGACGGATATACTGAGCATCAAAGTCGGCGGCATCAAGCGTCGGCTTTCCATTGACCAGAATCGTACGTTCTACCAGATTCTTCAATTCACGAATATTTCCCGGATAAGGTAAGCGACTCAGAAACTGCAAGGCATCCGCCGAAAATTCGGTGCGAGGAAAACCGTTGGCCTCTGCCTGACGATCGGCAAAGTGACGTGCCAGCAAGGGAATATCCTCCCGACGCTCACGCAAAGCCGGCAGTCTGACGGTAATCAGATTAATACGATAAAACAAATCTTCGCGGAAAGTACGTTCGCCCACCATCTTACGCAAATCGGCATTGGTAGCAGAGACGACACGAATATCCGTCTTACGGGGACGGCTGTCTCCCAATACTTCAAACGTCTGATCTTGTAACACCCGCAAGAGCTTCACTTGACAGGAAGGATCGAGATCACCGATCTCGTCCAGAAAGATGGTTCCTTTATTCGCCATCTCAAAGCGTCCGATACGGTCGGAGGAAGCATCCGTAAAAGCTCCTTTCTTATGGCCGAACATTTCACTTTCGAACAGACTTTGGGAGATTCCTCCCAAGTTCACCTTGACAAAAGGCTGTTTGGCACGCTGGCTGTTGATGTGTATCGCCTCGGCTATCAGTTCCTTGCCCGTCCCACTTTCTCCGGTGATCAGTACGGAAGCATTCGTCTTTGCTATACGGGCAATGGTATTCAGTACTTCTGTCAGTCCCTGACTACGGCCGATGATATGACGGCGGTCGAAAGCGTCATTCTGTTCCTGCGTTGTCTCTTTGGGAGAGCCTGCCAGTTCCAAAGCCGTCTCGATACGCTGCAACAATGCCGCATTATTCCAAGGTTTGGTGATAAAATCGAAGGCTCCTGCCTGCATACCTTGCACGGCAAGCTGTATGCTTCCCCAGGCGGTCATCAGTATCACCGGAGTTTCCGGACGGAATATTTTCACTTGCCTGAGCAAAGTCAGCCCTTCTTCACCTGTAGTAGAAAGGGTGAAGTTCATATCCATTAAGATTAAATCCGGTGCTACGGAACGCACCACCTCCATAGCTTCCCGGGGACCGGAAACCGTTTGTGCTTCATATCCAGCCCGCTTCAACATAAAACTGAGTGAAGAGCGTACCGCACTGTCGTCGTCTATTATTAAAATCATAGTTTAAATTACTTGTGACAAAGATATTGTAAATACTCAATACAAGCAACAAATAGCCCGATTAATCCCTATTGCCACACTATTTCATCAAAATCTGCTTCCAACTCCGTGTTAGCCTGAAAATCCCAGAGAGTCAGACTACGGATCTGATAAAAGTAATACCAGTAATAATAAAGTTCGGAGATGTGTTTCCGGCGTGCCTCGTCTTTGGCGTTCTGGGCATCATTCAAATCCAGTGTATTGATTTTACCAATCAGGAAGGTTTCAATACTGGTTTTGTAACGTTGCTGAGCTATGCCATCCGCCTCTTTGGCTATCTCCAATTGCTGTGCCTGATTATTGAAATGCTCTACCAGCAAGAATATGTCCTGGTTGAAGTTGATCTGTTCCTGCCGGATCTTCGAAAGCACTACATCGCGGTTGCTTTTCGCTACCCGTACCTTTCCGCGTCTCTTTCCCCAGTCCAGAATCGGAATCTGAACGCCTACCTGCACAATCTGATTATCCTGCAAGTTCCTGTAGACACTGGAAAGTTCACGACTCTCTCCCGTATATCCTACACTGGCAAACAAATTAATGCTACGCAGATTACCACGTGCCGTAGCTACCGCATAATCGGCCTCCAACTGACGGCGACGAATATTCTGGGCAAAAGAATTACGTTCCAGCGCTTTATTCAAAACCATATTATATTCCATTTTACCACAATCTACCGACTCGGGAACAACAGGACGGAGGATTTCATCCTCTCCCACTCCCAGAAAGGCACGAAGCTGGAACATCTTGGCATTCAGATCACTTTCGGCTTCGGTCAACGCAGCCTTTGCATTCAATGCTGAAAGTTTTAACTGGAGAAGTTCATTTTCCGAAATCTGTCCCATCTTGCGTTTAGCTATAGCCACTTCGTAAAGCTGATTGGCATTCGTCAAGTTCTGACGGGCGGTTCCAAGAGTCTCCTTCGCCAACAGCAGATCAAAGTAATAGGTAATAGCCCGCATCGTCACTTCTTCGGTAGCTGTGATAAATTCCGCTTTCGCTTCGGCATATCGCACAGGTTCTATACGCCTGTTCCACTTCACATTATTCACACCAAGAATAGGTTGGGTCAGTTTTAAAGTAACAGGAACGGACATCAGATGGCGATCACCGCTATTACCCAGTTGCTTTAGGTAGTCGAGGGAAGACGTTAGTGAAAGTTGTCCACCGGTAAGCCAGATATTCTGGTCGATGGAAAGCTCACCGGAAAGACCTAAGGCGCTGTTGCGGACAAAGCTGTAAGAACCGTCCGGCTTCTGATAGGAGCCGTAAGATTTATTGTAATTAGGCAGTGTTCCTTTCAGATTGATTTCCGGAAGAAGATCGGCACGGAATGTGCGATATTCCCAATAAGATGTTTTCAACTCATTCAAGGCAACGGCAGCGTCAACAGACTGCATACGCGCCATAGCGATAGCTTCGTTCAAGGTGATTTCCCTCTCTTTCTGTGCCGACACTGCCAAAGGCAGACAAATTGCAGCCAGAACAAACAATATACTTTTCTTTTTCATTGTACACGGTATTTTCCAGTCAGATAGAATCAAACCATGTGCCAAAAGAATAATACATTTACTATCAATCGGTTAGAAAAATGTATCAGTGTTCATTTTCGGACACTATGCACAGAAATGAACGTTCAGTCTTATTCGCAGAAATTCGGGATACGTACAGTAAAGCGAGTTCCCCTGCCTACTTCGGAAGTCACAAAGATCGTTCCTCTCAGACGTTCGACAATCGTCTGGCAGATACTCAATCCAAGACCGGCTCCCTGTGTAAAGTTGTCCACCTTATAGAATCGTTCGAAGATATGACGGATACCTTCTTCGGAAATGCCGACTCCCGTATCTTCCACAAAGATTCGGGTATATTCGGGATCTTCATCTTCCTCATATCCGAAAGTAATGGAACCGTAAGTCGTAAACTTGGCAGCATTATTGATCAGATTATTGACGACTTGTTGGAGACGGACATTATCTGTCACCAGGTATTTTTTCTCATTATCGGGCATACGAAGCAACAGTTCCACTCTCGGAGGCATATTCAGTTGTTGAGAATCATGTACTGTCTTCAGCAGCAGAGGCAAATTATGATTGGCAAACATAAATTCCATTGTTCCTGACTCGATACGCGACAGATCGAGAATATCATTAATCAATGCAAGTAACAATCCGCAATTCTTATTGATCGTTGCTATAAATTGCCCTATTTCCTCTTCTGTAAAGCCGCTTGTATCGCTCAACAAGTCGGAGAAACCGACAATAGCATTCAGTGGTGTACGGATTTCATGACTCATATTGGCAAGGAAAGCAGATTTCAGTTTGTCAGCCTGAAGTGCCTTATCACGCGCCTCCCTCATTTCCTGTTCTGCTGTCTTATAACGTTGGATACTTTGGCATACACCTAATATATTATATAGCGAATCTCTCGTCAAACCGGAAATAACAGAGGAACGGTATTCCCACCATTCATATTCTCCATTGGCATTGCGCTGACGGAAATTCAAACGGGTATTGGTTTCTTTTCCCGCCAATGTTTTATCAAAGAGAATACGCATTTCCTTCAAATCCTCCGGATAAACCATACGATCCATTTCGTCGCGGGTGATGGAAGTAATCGACTCATCATAACCAAAACGAACAAGAAAACCTTGCGGAAAGATGAAACTATTACTCTCCACATCAAACTGCCAAGGGTAAATAGAACTTTCCTCCACGGCCATGTCAAAGAAACGTTTCTGCATTTCTTCATCCGATACGTTGCGTGCCGAAAGTGCCATACCGGTAATCTGCCCGCCTGAATGAATCGGAACAACTTCCCCGGAAACCGGGAAATAATGTTCGCTATGTACTTCTTTCATAAAAGCCCCATCGGGAATAATGACACTCTGCCCAGTCTCTCCCACCTTCTTCAATATCTTGTAAAGGATATCCTGACCGTTATAGTATATTTTGAAAATACTGCCCGCCATCATTCCTTCATAATTCCGTCCGCCCGATTCTGAGGGTAAATGAAGGATCTTCAGCAGAGAACGGTTGGTAAAGTGAATATGAAGATCAGTATCATATGTGATCACACCGTCGCGTATGGAATGGAAGATATTATCAAACTCATTCCGCTGTTCCACCAGTTTATTCTGCACCAACAAGCGGGTCTGGGCATGTATCCGTCGCTTAGCTTCACGACGGTTGACACGAATGAGCCACACGATAGAGACGATCAACAATGCCAGGATAGATGGATAAAGAAGAATAAACAATAATTTATATCTTTCCCAATACGGCTGATTAACAACACTGCCACTGGAGGAAACCTTATCCGGGTCTATATGAAAGAAGTCCAGCTGTTTATAATCGTAAATAAATCCCTGTTCCGTCTCCGTCACACCCAGTTTCAAGGGAGATTCCCCCTTCAACACTCGCGATGCCTTCTTTGCAGCAGACATCGCAGAGGTATAGGCGTCTGCGTCATATGCCGCAAATACACCGTTCATCAGCCCCACATTCTGACTGGAGAAGACCGGTGCTTTGGAGTTCTTGCCTACAAACGAAAGGAACGGTGACCATTTGGGAGCAACCACAACCCGAGCATAACTATTGCGGGGATAACAGATAGCCGCAATAATATGATTGGTTGATTCATGCTGGGTATTGTAGAGTTTCATCTTGTAATCCGGATTCTCTTCCTGAAAAAGCTGCCATTCTTGTTTGAAGTCCTCACGTCCCTTATTACTCAGAAAACTGTTGTCAATCACACATATCACTTCTTTCCGTTGGGGAAATACCTTTTGTGCCTGCTTTAAGATCACATAAAAATCGGGATTAGCGGTGAATCCGCATACATTGGGAAGACTCGCTATAAGTTCTTTATCGGGATATTTGATTCCGAAAAACACAACCGGAACTTGGTAAGGCAACGAATCGCCGGAAGAGAAAAGAGTGTAAAAAGCCTCATCGCTGGCTGTGATAATCATATCCGTCTTTCTGTCACGGGCACGCTGACAAAAACGCTGCATAATCACTTTCTCCGAACTGAATAACCAAAAATCGGCATCCAAATATTCAGTAGTAATATTTACTTTCAGTCCATTCTCTTTGAATCCCTTGGTCAGCCCCTCATTCAGGTCGTTATGCCAAGGGGTTTGCGAGGTATAAGATTGAATAAAAAGTATGTTGTATGTATGTTCTGCTGCCGCCGCCCGGGCAAAAACAACGAAGAACAAAACAACAAACAAACAGTAATATTGTCGGTTCATAAGCAAAAAACAGCATTGTTTTCAACATTTTGCCTACAAAGATAAGTTATTATATTGAAAACAATGCAAATAGCTTCAGTTTTTTATTCCTCGCGTAAGGCTTCTGCCGGCTGTATACGGATCGCCTGCCGGGCGGGGAACCAAATGCCTATGAGTATCATCAAAGCCATCAAAAGACTTGTCACACAAAAAGTGATAAGAAAACGAATGATACTCCACTCTATACCACCTTCCGTCAGTTCCAGATAACCTATATTATAACAAATAATTGCAGCAGGCAAAGCAGCCAGTGCCAGTAGCAACAAGCCTTCTTTATTAAGACGATGCCAGAGTCCCATGCGGGTGGAACCGACTGCGACACGAAGTCCGAGTTCTCCACGACGATGCTGGGTACGAAACCAGAATGTACCGACTATTCCCAACAGGATATTCACCAACAAAAAGCCCATCATCCAAAACCGCGTCTGCATCTGATTGACATTGGTACGATTATAATCCTCACGTATCATCTCGTAATCGTGTACCTTCAGTATAAAAAGATTTCCCACACTGAACTGGGTATCCGACTGTTCCATCAGACGCTCCGGAAAGCCGGGAGCCGTATTCGGCTTTACACGCAGGCAAACTTCCGTATTGAGCGGATACAGGTCATCATTAATCTCGGCCAATTGTGCTTCCGTAAGAGGAATAGCCATATAGCGATCGCTGTAATTTGGCCAAAAATCATTGTAACGTACCTTAGTCGATACGGCAGCTATTTTATAAACGTCTGTAGAATCATCCACATTCACGACTTCTTTTCCCAACAACGTACGGTCACCCTTATAACCGTCAGGCCATATATTCTCGCTGAGAACCGCATTTCCGTTTTTTATAGCCTGCATTAAAGGCTGATATCCCTGTCCATCCGCACTTTGATAACGGAACACCTGAAAAAACTCCGGTGTTACCGGACGTCTCAACGGACTGCGCACCAGCGTATCAAGGCGAAAACGGATGCCGGAATTACTTCCTATATACGGACGTGCATTCACTGATATCGAGACAGCCTCTACTTCCGGCAAGCGACAGAGTCGGTTAGTCAGTTCAACAATGTCCTGTCCCGTCGTCGTTTCCTTCTGCCCTTTCGGAATATAAGAATCACTCTTATTGTTTTTCAGACTGAGTTCCAGATAGTAAGTATTGGTAATGTCATATCCCAGCGGTTCGTAATAAGTACGCGCTGTTGCATACGTCCAATCGACAATATACCACAACACCACGAAAACAATCAGCAATTCTGCCCACAGCCACCCGTTCGAGCGACGTTCGTTCCATATTTGTTTTAACAGTTGCATCTTCTTAAAAATTAGTTTGTTGAATGTTTCGGTTATCTCTCATTGATGGCATCCACAATATTTGTCCGTGTCACTCTCCATGCCGGAATGGCAGCACTCAATAAATTAAGTGCAAAGCAGGCAAAAAATGCGAGCAAGAACACAACCGGATCAAACAGCAGATCCATACACATGGTCCGCAAATCCGTCACACCATTACCCATAAAGTCAATGGAAAACAGCATACTTCCCAAGAAGAAAGTTGCGCCATAACTCAGAATTAATCCGAGCACTCCACCCAACAGTGAATAAAGCATATTCTCAGAAAGTACCTGTATCATCAGTTCGCGTCTGGGCGCACCGAAAGCTTTTCGAACACCGATTTCAGAAAGGCGTTTGCGCATACGCGACAATGTCAGTCCGGAAAGGTTGACAGCAGGTACGATCAACAGAATGATTAACGTTATTATATACTGACGGACAGCCTGCTTCACAGCCGGAGGATTATTGGCTGAATATCGTTGCGCCGCCACAAAATAAGTATCCGGCTGGTCACGATAGAGCAATTCATAATCCGGATAACCTTCCATATATCTGTCCCTGAGACGTTCAGCTTCCATACGGATTGCCGGAAAGTCATCCTGAGATTTAGCCAGAATGTAGACACTCACCATTCCCATAATTCCATATTCACCCCAACTGGCGGTAAACGCATCTGTTGAACTTAAAGGAACCAAATCTGGGCATAAGCATACCGTGCCAGTTTGGATACGGGACGCACAACTCCACAAATCATATAAGCGGAGTGATTTAAAAGGAATGTTTTTCCGACTACATCCGATGTTCCGAACAATTGCCGGGCTATATCCTCAGATATTACTGCTTTGGTTGCACCAGCATCAAAAGTAGCCTTATCAAACGGATATCCCGAAAGGAAATCGAACTTAAATACTTTCCAGAAATCATCATCCACCTGCAATACGCTGCAACTAACCTTCTCTCCCGCTGGCTTGGCAGCCAGCATCGTTTCCGAGAAACTGCTGGTTATAGTAACTGCTTCAGGGGCAGCCATTTCTTTAAAACAGGCTTTCGCTGTCTTATAAGAAACAGGTCCGTTACTCTGCCAGTTCTCGTTTGTTTTATACTGAAATCCCGCATACCTGAAAATCAACATACGGTCACGATAGCTTTCCGGAGCAAAGGGTGCAATAGTAGCACGCAATGTGATCACAATCACCATAATCATAGCAATAGCCAATGCCGTACCTATGATAGAGATAGAAGAAAGTAACTTATTCTCCTTCAACAGGTGAAATGCTTGTTTGAAATAGAGTTTTATCATTGTAATCTCATTATCTTCTCATTCATTTTCATACTTATCAGAATCCCCAGCCTTTCGTGCTCACATCCGGGCATTTCAGGCCTTTATGATTGATTCTGCCTACTCCGTCACGCTTCAGAGAAGCTCTGTCTGCCTTGCCGGACAATTTGATATTTCCGACTCCATCCACTTTGGCTTTCACAGTATTGCAGTTTACATTGACATTCATATTCCCGACCCCGTCTACCATTAATTCCAACTCATCACAATGGAGCTTTTTCACCTCACAGTTTCCCACTCCATCGAGTTTGAAAGTTATATTTTTCAGTTTCAGGGTTTCTTTAGCATTGAAGTTGCCGACACCATCGATCTTTACACTCTTCAAATCAGGGGCTGTGATATAGAACGTCAGGTTCTTAACGTTTTTTACATTCTTCTGCTTATATTCGATAACCAATGTTTCTCCTTTTACCGTTACTTTTGTTTTATCGACATATTCAAAAGGACCTTCCATCCGACAGGAATAAGTATCGGACTGAGTGAAAATAATGTTACCTACCGACCGCAGATTGATAGCGGAAAATTCGCCTACTTTACAATCTTCACTCACATTTTGTGCCCAAAGCGGGCAAAGGGCTACACTTAATAATACCGCAACAGCAGTTATAAAAATATTCTTTGTCATGATTAGCTTTTTTAGAGTTTAAAAGGGGATTACTGTACCTGACGGCCATCGAAGAAACGGATAGTTCTTGAAGTCTGTTTCGCCTGTTCTTCATTATGCGTCACCATAACGATAGTTCGGCCGTCTTCCTTATTCAGCCGATGGAGAAGTTCCATGACTTCGGCACCCATCTTAGAATCCAGATTACCGGTAGGTTCATCGGCCAGAATTATCTCCGGATGACCGATAATTGCACGCGCTATGGCCACACGCTGACACTGACCACCGGAAAGCTGCGTCGGAAAGTGATTCATACGATGACTCAATCCGACTTTTTCCAGTACCTCCTTCGCCAAACGCTTGCGTTCACCGCTGCTGATACGACGATAGAGTAACGGTAACTCAACGTTATCCATCACATTAAGTGAATTAATCAGATGGAAAGACTGGAATACAAAGCCCAGTGTTTTGTTACGGAAAGCCGCCAGTTGCTTATCTTTCATTCCCTCAGTGTGCGTACCGTTAATTTCAACAGTTCCTGTTGTGGGTGCATCAAGCAATCCCATAATATTCAACAAAGTAGATTTGCCACATCCGGACGGCCCCATAATGCTTAGAAATTCTCCGCGGTCTACGGTCAGATTCACGTTTTCCAGTGCTACCGTTTCAATCTCGTCCGTACGGTAAATCTTAGAGAGAGAAGTCAATGTTATCATAACTATAAGTATTTAATTTAGATCGTTTTTATCTCATTTTCAGCTTATTCTTGTTCTTATAAGAGCTCATATCACTGACTACCACTACATCTCCCGGTTGTAAGCCACTCACCACTTCCACATATTCAAAGTTGGAATCGCCCAGCTGTACTTTACGTTTCACCAGTTCGTCATCAGATGTCCGGACAAAAAGATCATACTCACCACGTCCCACATAGAAAGAAGCGTTTGCCATCCGCACCACATCTTCCTTCACGGCATTCATCACATAAACGTCTGTTTTCAGTCCCGAACGTAAACGGGGGTTGTTATCGTCTTTCAACTGCACTGTAAAAGAAATGACTCCGTTTTTAGACAGGGGTGTCACACTGCTGACCGTTCCTTCCAGTTTGTCATTGCCTATCTTCACAACCGCTTTCCCTCCGGCAGCTACCCGGTCACCGTAGGTATCGGCTATTTCACCTTCTACCTTAAAATGACTTAAGTCTGAGATGATGGCCACCTGTCCGCCTTGCGAAATCTGAGCACCGATCTGATTATTAATATAGGTAAGAATCGCTTTACGCGGAGACCGAATCTGGGCATCGTCCAGTGTACGCTTCATTTCGGCAAGGCTTTTACGGAAGATATTGAAATCCAGTTCCTGCACTTTCAGTTCGGCAGCCGCTACTTCTTTTTCGTTCTTATATTGTTGTTGGAGCTGTTCGTATTCCAGTTGTGCTACGTTATAGCTCAATTCTGCCTGACGCACTTTATCTGTTGTCCCCGCTCCCAGACTGTCCAGATAGTGTTCGTTCCGAAGTTCCACTTTCATGCGGCTCAATTTCATGGCAGAGACCTTAATCTGCATCGCCATATCGGAAAGTTTCGTCTGATTATTGACGCGAAGCTGATCCAGCTTATAGCGACGCATCTGTTCTTCGTCAAGCAGTTTTTTATATTCTGTTTCCGTGCTCTGAAGGTCGAGTTTCAGAATCGGAGTACCGATTTCCACACTGTCTCCACCTTTTCTATATACTTCAACGATACGACTGTTAATGGGAGAATTGATGATTTCTTCAAATGCAGGGACTACCTTACCGGAGGCGCTGACACTAACTTCAATCATTCCCTTATCAACTGTAGAAAGTACCAGATCCTTTTTTTCCACTCCTGTCCGCATGACAGATATAAGTATGCCGATAACAACTATACCGGCCACTCCTATCGATGAATAACGGATGATCTTTTTATTGCGTTCTTTGTTACGCACTTCTTTGGGTATTTCTCTGTCCATATCTAAGTATTTACAATTTCACTTTCAGTTGTTTTACCTTTTATTATACCAAATCTATGCCAAAAGCATAATCAACTGATTAACAGAGAATAATAAAAAAGAGAAGGTGTCCGATATCGGACACCTTGTACGAATTTACCGTTCAAAAAACATGGTGTCACTATACTGTTGTTATAGTGTCACTATCTCCTTGTAATAGTGTCACTATACCGACCGGATAGTGACACCATCGCAAAACGGTGCTATACTATTTCTTTTGAGTTTGGTTGCGGTTCTTGTTTGGCCGGTTGCGGCTCCTGTATGAGGTCTTTCCCCCAATGGGTCGTTGCCTCAATTGCTTCCCGGTCACGGATCTCTTTCGCCTTGCGGGCATAGACAATCATTCTCATGGACTGATCATAGGTGAAGTAATTCCATACCCAGTTCAACAACACCACTACTTTATTGCGTACCCCAAGAATAGAGCGCAGATGCACTACCAGCCACATTACCCAGGCAAACCATCCCTGCATCTTCACCTTACTGAATTCCGCCACAGCACGATTACGCCCGACAGTCGCCATCGACCCCAAGTTACGATAATGAAAAGGCTTCATCTCTTTTCCTTTTTCCAGGCGAATCAGATTCTTTGCCAGCAATTCCCCTTGCTGGATGGCAACTTGTGCCAGTTGAGGATGTCCGTTCGGATAATCTTCGTCACCGGAAAGAATACATAAGTCACCAATGGCAAATACATTATTCGTTCCTTCTACCCGATTGAAGGCATCTACTTTGATACGGCCTCCACGACCGATTACGGACGTATTCATATTCCCGAAAGAAACTCCGGTCACTCCACTTACCCAAATAAAAGTACGGGTAGCAATCTCACTGCCGTCTTCAAGTGTCACTTTATGGTCACGGTAATCCGTGACACGCTTATTTAAAAGAATGTTGACTCCCATTTCACGGAGGAACTGTTCTGCATGACTAGATGAGTCTTCGGACATTCCGGCAAGTAGCCGCGAACCCGCTTCTATCAGATAAATATGCATCAGACTACTGGGCATATCGGGATAATCATTCGGCAATACAAATTTCTTCATTTCCGAAAGTACTCCCGCCACTTCCACTCCCGTGGCACCACCACCTACGACAACGATATTCAGCAACTCCTGCTGTTCTTGTTTGTTGGAGCAGGTCACAGCACGCTCCAAGTTGGCGAGAAGCGCATTTCTGAGCCCCATAGCTTCGGACACGTTTTTCATTGGCATGGCCTCCTCTTCGATATGTTTATTACCGAAGAAATTGGTCGTCGTACCTGCGGCAAGAACCAGATAGTCGTATTCCGCCTTCCCTATGGAAGTCTGTATCATGTTCTTTTCGGGGAAAACAGCACGTACTTCCGCCATACGGAAATAAAAATCTTTCCGATGCTGGAATATCTTGCGGAAAGGGAAGGAAATGGAAGTCGGTTCCATACCTGCCGAGGCCACCTGATAAATTAACGGAGGGAACTGATGATAGTTGTTCTTATCTATCAACACAACTTGAAAGCCTGATTTTTTCAGCTTATTAGCCAACTTCAAGCCACCGAAACCACCGCCTACAATGACGACCCGTTTCTTACTGTCCTTTGCAATATTTAGACTCATATATTAATCATGTTTTATCATACATAATAACACATGAGTATGGCATAAAGTTTTCTAACGCAGACGCAAACGATCTCCTACCTCCGGAATATATTCTCCGTCCTTACGATTCATCTTGTACAGATTCTTGAGACGGATACCATATTTCTGCGAGATGGCATGCATAGAATCGCCGTCTTTCACAATATATACAGTATGAGGCTTGGATGCTTTCTTCTTTTTACTCTTCAGATAGATAATATCTCCGTTCACCAAAGTATAATCACGCTGCAAGTCGTTATACTTCACCAACTTCTTCCAGCTGATATCAAATTCCTTACCTAAATCCTTGAAAGTATCCCCACTACGGGCTACGATATAGGCGATATCATTGGCGATATACACCGGATGCGGACTCAGCAGCCACGGGTTCTTTCGCAACTTGCGTTCCGAGTAGACACCTTTGCTGTCATATTTATACAGGTCGTAATCTTCGATAATCGTAATCAGTCGATTGGCATAGGAAGGGTCTGTGGCGTATCCTGCCTTTTTCAATCCGCGTGCCCATCCTTTGTAATCGGTGATATCGAGTTTGAAAAGGAAGGCATAACGGGCACCTCTTTTCAGAAAGTCGGAATGGTCTTCGTACGATTCGCGGGGATGCTTGTAGGCACGGAAGCATTCATTGCGGGCATCGTCGTCATGACGTACCGAACGTCCGCGCCAACTGCCGCCACACTTAATACCGAAGTGATTATTACTCTTGCGTGCCAACTGGCTGTTTCCGGCTCCGCTTTCAAGCAATCCCTGTGCCAGAGTGATGCTTGCGGGAATTTTGTGAAGCTTCATCTGCTCCACAGCCAAGTCACTATACTTATTTATATATTCTACATAACGTGCATTCCGTCTTTGTGCCTGTACTCCTACGGCAAAGAAGATAATGGCAGTTAGAAAGACTAGTCTATACAATTTGTTCTCCATTTTAACTTATATGTGGATTATCGGACACAAAAATCTGAAAAATAATTGGGATTATCAATCTCTTTTCTAACTTTGTAACATTAATAATGTAGAACTAACCTATTTACCGATATGAAGGACCTCACAATTACCGCTATAATCAAAGTATATCAATACGATGAACTGAACGAAGCTGACCGGTCATTAATGAAAACAGCCATGGAAGCAACCGCCCGCAGTTATGCTCCTTATTCGCATTTCTCGGTAGGCGCCGCCGCACTGCTGAACAACGGAACCATTGTGACGGGAACCAATCAGGAGAACGCAGCTTACCCGTCGGGACTTTGTGCGGAACGTACTACCCTGTTCTATGCCAACTCGCAGTATCCCGACCAACCGGTAAATACTCTCGCTATCGCAGCAAGAACCGAAAAGGACTTTATAGAAACTCCTATTCCTCCTTGTGGCGCCTGCCGCCAAGTGATTCTGGAAACGGAAAAACGATACGGCCAGCCTATCCGCATTCTGCTATACGGCAGAGAATGTATCTACGAAGTAAAAAGTATCGGCGATTTACTACCGCTGTCATTTGACGCATCAGCCATGGAGGAATAAATTATGTTACAACAGTATCACACCAAACTAAAAGGAACACTCGCTCTCACAGATTCTTATCTGACAGAGAAAGCTTTGCAAAAAGAAAAAGGACTCTATAAGTTTATATGGGTCCGCCAAGGAAGCATTACAGTAGAAATCGACCATCAGGAGATGGTACTTTCAAAAGATGACGTTATCTCACTGACTCATCTGCAGCATCTTGAATTTAAGTCCATAGATGGTGAATATATGACTTTGCTGTTCAACAGCAACTTCTATTGTATCTATGGAAACGACCACGAAGTGTCGTGCAGCGGCTTCCTTTTCAACGGCTCGTCCCACCTTGTCCGCTTTACACTGAACGAAGAAGAACGCCGGCAACTGGACCAGATTACCGAAGCCATGGAAAACGAGTTCACCGTTTCCGACAGCCTGCAGGAAGAAATGCTGCGTATCCTGCTGAAGCGTTTCATCATCCAATGCACCCGAATCGCCCGTCAGCGACTGGATATCACGCGCGAAAAGGAATCCGGCTTCGAGATTGTCCGCCAATACTACAACCTAGTAGACGAGCATTACCGGACCAAAAAGCAGGTACAGGACTATGCCGATATGCTTCACAAGTCACCGAAGACACTTTCGAACATATTCTCAACATGTAAACTGCCTTCTCCGCTAAGGGTCATCCACGAACGGGTGGAAGCGGAAGCCAAACGCCTCCTGCTCTACAGCAATAAGAGCGCGAAAGAAATTGCCGATATCCTGGGATTTGAAGACCAGGCTTCTTTCAGCCGTTTTTTCAAAAACATGACAGGACAGAGTGCCGTACAGTTCAGAAATACGGAAGTTGGGAAGAATTGATAAGTGAAGCGGAAGTATTGCCATTTCGGGGGTATGCAGAAAGCACGACCTTTGCGGTATAAAGTTAAACCCATAAAAAGACCGCAAAATGAAAGAGAAATTTATTGCTTTGCTTACCTTCACTTCCAGCTTGAAGAATTTCGGAATTAAGTTTATCCGTGTAGCTATCTTAGTCGTATTCGTATGGATCGGTGGACTGAAATATTTCCACTACGAAGCCGACGGAATTGTTCCTTTTGTAGCCAACAGTCCCTTCATGAGCTTCTTCTATGCGAAAGATGCTCCTGAATACAAAGACCACAAAAATCCGGAAGGAGCCTTCGTTCCGGAAAACCGCGCCTGGCACGAAGCCAATCGCACTTATACTTTCTCCTATGGATTAGGAGCGCTCATCATGAGTATCGGTATTCTGGTATTCCTGGGCATTTTCTTCCCGAAAGTAGCGCTGGTAGGTGATACGCTCGCCATCATTATGACGTTGGGTACACTATCCTTCCTTGTCACCACGCCCGAAGTCTGGGTTCCGAATCTGGGTGGAGATGAATTTGGCTTCCCGCTATTGTCCGGTGCCGGAAGACTGGTTATCAAAGATATCGTTATTCTCGCAGGAGCCGTAGTGCTTCTTTCAGACTCGTCACAACGCGTACTCAAAACACTGAAAAAAAGCTGATTCTGTCCGCTACGGACACCTTTGCTTCCCGGATATGACGCAAAACAAATATACTCTTCATGTGTTATAATAGCTGAGTATAAATCGTTAATGAAAGGAAGTTATGAAACAATATGATGCAATTATTATAGGGTTCGGCAAGGCAGGAAAAACACTGGCTGCCGAACTTTCCAACAGAGGATGGCAGGTCGCTGTCGTCGAACAGTCCGATGAAATGTACGGAGGGGCTTGCCCTAACGTAGCCTGTATACCAACCAAAACTTTGATTCACGAATCAGAGATTTCCACCCTGCTTTATCACAATGATTTTGATAAGCAGAGTAACATGTATAGGCAGGCGATTGCCAGAAAAAACAAACTTACCTCTTTTTTAAGAGAAAATAACTACGAGAAATTAAGCAAACGCCCTAATGTGACTATTTACACAGGTAAAGGGTCTCTCGTTTCAGCCAATACGGTGAAGGTTGCTCTTCCCGAAGAAGAAATCGAACTGCAGGGAAAAGAGATTTTTATCAATACCGGCTCTACACCTATTATTCCCAGTATAGAGGGTATTCAGCAAAGTCGAAATGTGTACACCAGTACCACTCTTCTGGAATTGGATATTCTGCCAAAGCACCTGATTATTGTAGGCGGAGGCTATATCGGACTGGAGTTTGCTTCGATGTACGCCGGCTTCGGAAGTAAAGTGACTCTTCTCGAAGCAGGAAACAGATTCATGCCCCGCAATGATTCGGATATTGCGAAAAGCGTTCGGGAAGTGATGGAGAAGAAAGGAGTCGAGATTCGTCTGAATGTCCGTACTCAATCGATCCATGATACACACGACGGGGTAACTCTGACTTATTCGGATACTTCGGACGGCACTCCTTACTTTGTAGACGGTGATGCGATCCTTATTGCCACAGGCCGCAAACCAATGATTGAAGGACTGAACCTGCAAGCAGCTGGTGTAGAAGTCGATGCGCACGGGGCAATTGTAGTCAATGACCAATTACATACCAATGCCCCTCATATATGGGCAATGGGAGATGTAAAAGGAGGAGCGCAATTTACCTATGTCTCACTGGATGATTTTCGTATTATCCGGGATCAGCTTTTCGGGGACAAGAAACGTGACATCAACGACAGGGATCCTCTGCCTTATGCTGTATTTATCGATCCGCCATTGGCACATATCGGAATTACGGAAGAGGAGGCACTGAGAAAAGGGTATTCTTTTAAAGTCTCCCGACTGCCGGCAACCTCCGTTGTCCGTTCGCGTACCTTGCAACAGACTGATGGGATGCTAAAGGCTATTATCAATAGCCATAGCGGTAAGATTATGGGATGTACCATGTTCTGTACCGATGCTCCGGAACTGATCAATATGGTTGCAATGGCTATGAAGACGGGACAGACTTCTACGTTCCTGCGTGACTTCATCTTCACACATCCGAGTATGAGCGAGGGGTTGAATCAATTATTCGACGTATAAAATTAATAATAAACAGAGCCTGCAAATCTAGTAAACAGAGGCTCTATTAGTACTAAACAGAGCCTCTAAACTAAGAGAATAGAGGCTCTAAAATCATAGACTGTAATTCCCGGATTCTATATTTTTATTTATTTACGCAAGAATCTAAAGATAATCTTGTATATTTGTTAAATGGAATCTAATAGAATGCAGTATAATGGTATATAGAATATTCTGGCTACTTCTTATTACAACAACTTTATTAATGTTTCCCGTCCATGCACAGGATCGTCTGAAGAATTTAGAATTCAAACAATTCTCAACTCCGGACGGATTACCCAACAGTATGGTTCATCAGGTCTATCAAGATCGGGACGGTTACATCTGGATTCCCACCTTCTATGGATTATTCCGGTATGATGGTTATGAAGTCAGAACATATAAATCAAATCTTTACACTCCGGGACTACTGACCAATAATAATGTACTTTGCGTAGAAGAAGACTATTCCCACAGACTATGGATAGGAACTCATGAAGGTCTCTGTGTACTCGATAAGCAAACGGGACAAATGAGAAAAATGCAACTGGAAGGAATCAACAAACATCGTTTGAACGAAATCCACGTAACCAAAGAGAACAAAGTCTATCTGGGATATATCCGTGGAATGGCATATTATGATGCAGGACAGGATACATTGGTCCTGATGACACACAAGAATTGTAAAGGCGAAGTACCCGAACAAAAGAATGTTCAAACCATACTTGAAGATGAAAATGGTGATTTACTGATTGGTACCTGGCAAGACGGGCTCTACCGTTATCACATAAAAGAGAATAAGTTCATCCATTACCCTCCATTGAGCGAAAACAATTCCGTTTTGTCATTATTTCAGGATTCCAGAGGAGTTCTATGGGTGGGAACAAGCGGGTATGGTCTTTATAAGGTTAATTTCTCTTCGGACAAGCAGACATTGTCTATTGAAAAAAATTACAGATACGATCCTCTGAATATTTCCTCTATCCCTTCTGATTATATTTATTCTATCCATGAAGACTTGCAGACACATTCGTTATGGCTGGGAAGCCGGGATGGAATTGGCATTATGAATATGGCTAACGAAGGGACGTTCATCAATTACAAAGAATCGAACCCAGAACATTATTTGCCCGTACGCGAAGTGAACACCGTTTTTCGGGATAAAAACGGATTGATGTGGATTGGAACAAAAGGAACAGGAGTTTTTCATACAGATACACACGCACGTTCTTTTGATGTCCTCTACCCACGTGGTAACGGGAAGTTCTTTACTGATTTGATCTCTACCTTATATATAGAAGAGAATGGAGCTTCCTGGATTGGTTTCGGATATGGAGTGGATTACCAGTCGAGAGACAAGAAGATATCTTTAATACCCTCCAAACGTCCCTATCACATTTCCTACAGCCCTACTTCCCAAGAAGTGCTGCTCGCCATTCATGATGGCGGAGTGATGGCTTGTCAGAATGGAAAGATTATCCACCAATATAAGACTTCAAATTGTGGTTTCATTCCTCATGATCTGGTATATTGGATACATGAAGACCATAAGGGGAATTGGTGGCTAGGCACCTATAAGGGAGTTGGAGTCCGATATAAGGATGGTCGTGAATATTGTTTCAGCCGTATGCCTGGCATTGATGCCTTACTCTCTAAAGAAATTACCTGCATAATGGAAGATAATGACGGCTCCTTGTGGCTGGCAACCAACAATAATGGTATAGTTCATGTAACTGGAAATATGGAGCAACCGGAAACATTACATTGCCAAAACTACTGTATGGAGAACAAACTGTTACCGGTCAATACTCCCCTTTGTTTTCTATTGGATAAAAGCGGCAGAATATGGGTAGGCACAGAAGGAAGCGGACTTTGTCTGTATAATGTACAAGATGATTGTTTTGAATCCGTCCATCAAGCATACAATTTACCGGGAGATATGGTAGGCAGTATGGAAGAAGATAATCATGGAAACCTTTGGTTAGGCACTAATCAAGGATTGGCAAGATTGACTATCACCGGGGAGGAAAAAGGAAGAGTACGGACTTTTACTGTTGCAGATGGATTAGCAGATAACTTCTTTAATCAAAACGCATCTTTTTATCGCAATGGAACTTTCTATTTCGGATGTAGCCGCGGAATAGTTACTTTTGACTCCGAAATGATGAAGGAGAAACACTCTGATATTTCTTTGCGCATAACGGATATATTAATAGACGGCAAATCATTGGAACAAATACCGGAACAGCAAAAAAGCAAGATATCCTCTTTTACTGCCGATTATACAAAGACTCTCATCATCCCGTCAGCATATACCAATTTTACTATCCGCTTTGCATCGCTCACTTACAACCAGCCCCAACTGAACAAGTACGCATACAGGCTGCAAGGTTTTGACACAGACTGGCACTATGTGAATGCCGCCAACCGTAATGCATATTATTCTCAATTACCTGCGGGAGAGTATGTATTTGAATTACGAGCCACCAATGAGAATGGAGACTGGGGAGAAATGCGGACAATGGAAATCCTTATCGAACCTCCTTTCTGGGCTACCTGGTGGGCATATCTTATTTACGCTTTACTAACTGCATCTTTTTTAGGATTGATATGGTGGGAAATACGCCGAAGACTTATGTTGCGTAATCGGAAGTATCTGCAAAAAGGAGAAACAGACAAAGTACACCATATCAAACTACAATTCTTTTCGAATATTACTTCAGATGATGAGAAATTCCTCCAGGATGCCATTGACTGTGTAAACCGACATCTGGATGATCCTGAGTTTGACGTAACTCAATTTGTCAATGAGATGGCAACAAGTCGTACCACACTTCACAAAAAGATGAAATCACTCACAGGACTCAATACAACCAGTTTTGTACGGAGCATTCGTTTGAAAGCAGCCTGCAAAATCATGGATGAGAATAAGAATATCCGCATCTCTGATCTGGCATACAAAGTGGGGTTCAACGATCCTAAATATTTTTCGATCTGTTTCAAGAAAGAATTCGGTATGCAACCTACAGAATACTCGATGAAATCGGCAAAAAACACTTAATTGAATTCTAAAGAAAGAGAGTTGAAAGATGTTCCGAAAAGGTAGAAGGAACATCTTTCAACCTTATCGGGCAATGCCTCCCCCCCTTTAATACTAACAGCCGGTTACCTTTGTGACATTAAAACTCTAATGTCTAATTTAAAAAGGTTGGCTTATGAAATCTAATTTTTATGGAAACAGAAAGTCGCTTATAGCGATATGCTTCTGTTCTATTTTTCTTTTCGGAAATCGGATTGTTTGCACCGCGGCAAATCACAACGAGGGTGAGTTTGTCTGGTATAATGGGAAACAAGCAATCACCTATTCCGTATCCAAATCCGTATCTCCTGTGGTGACAATTGCACTGGATATGTTTACCGGTGACATGAAACAAGTGACAGGAGTATTACCTCAAAAAACTCATACAGGAAATACAGCTATTAAAATTGTACAATTGGACAAGAATAGATCTGCACTGAAAGAACTTCTTAAACAGGATGTTCCTGTAGATAGCCTTATGAGTAAAAAGGATGCTTTTTTTATCAAAGTTACCGAAAGCTCCAATAAGAAACAATTGCTGGTGGTAGGCAGTGATGGCAGAGGGACTGCCTACGGAATACTCGAATTGTCCCGTTTAGCCGGTGTGTCTCCATGGGTATGGTGGGGAGACGTCACACCCATAAAGAAAAATCAATTAACATTGCCTACCGATTATACAACCTTTCAAAGCCCCTCAGTAGAGTATCGTGGAATCTTTTTGAATGACGAAGACTGGAGTTTACAACCTTGGAGTTGGAAAAACTTCGAACCGTCTGACACAAAAGGACGAATCGGTGCCCGTACTTATAAGGAGATTTTCAAGCTGCTGATGCGTCTTCGTGCCAACGCCATCTGGCCGGGTATGCACGGAATTACGACTCCTTTCTACTTTGTACCAGGAGCCAAAGAGGCTGCCGATAGCTGCGGTATCGTTATCGGCACTTCTCATTGTGAACCTTTGATGCGTAATAATGTAGGTGAATGGAAAGTCAGCGAACGAGGCGAGTATAATTATATTACGAATCGTGAAAGTGTACAGTCCTATTGGACAGAACGCTTGAAAGAAGCCGGACGCTATGAAAACTTCTATACGATAGGCATGAGAGGTATTCACGACAGCGGTATGGAAGGAGTAAAAACTCTTCAGGAAAAAACCGATGCTTTGCAGCAAGTTATAAATGACCAACGCACCTTATTATCTAAATATGTAAAAAAGGATGTAGCGAAAATCCCACAGGCTTTTGTTCCCTATAAAGAAGTACTTCAGATTATGGAGAACGGTTTACAGGTACCCGATGATATTACACTCATATGGTGTGACGACAATTATGGCTACATGACTCGTCTGAGTGACCAGGAACAGCAAAAACGCAGCGGAGGTGCCGGTGTATATTATCATCTCAGCTATTGGGGACGTCCGCATGACTATATGTGGCTATGCACTACCCAACCGGGGTTGGTCTATAGTGAAATGAAACAAGCCTATGATTGCAATGCCCGTCGTCTGTGGATTGTCAATGTGCATGATTTAAAACCTGCAGCCTATGACCTGGAGCTTTTTCTGGATATGGCATGGGACATCAACTCTGTATCTCCCTCTACCCTCGTACAGCATCAGAAAAATTGGCTTTGCCGCGAATTCGGTACAGAAGCGGGAGAAAAGTTATTGCCGGCCATGCTGGAATTTTATCGTCTGTGCGGTATCCGCAAGCCGGAGTTTATGGGCTGGAACCAAGTAGAACTAGATAAAAAGAAATATATAAAAGGATGGTCTCCAATCAAAAACACAGATTTCAGTCTCACTGAATTCGGTGGAGAACTAGACCGTTATCTGGAATCTTATGAGTCAATAAAAAGAATCCTGTCCGAAGTAGAACCGATCATTCCTCAAGAGAGAAAAGACGCTTTCTTTGCACAAATTAAATATCCTGTATTCGGTGCAGCAGCTATGAGTACTAAAATGCTGGAAGCACAAAGGGCGCGCTGCATTTTTCCGGGAAGTTGTGATACTAACTTGTGGACTCGTGAAAGCCAATTGATGAATGCTTGTGCAAAAAGTATCAAAGCCTATCAGGAAATTCGTGACTTGACAGATTATTATAATCATAAATTAGCCGGTGGTAAATGGAAATATTCCATGTGTTACAATCCACGTGATTTATACGTATTTTATCCGCCTACCCTCCCTATATGGTTAACTGATCAGGAAATTGAGCAATATACTTTTCCTGAAAGTACCAAGTCGCTCCCCCTGAAAGAGGTATCAAAAGACAAATGTATTGTTGCCAATGCTTGCAACTATACCAAAGCAACAGACGGGGTGATCGTCATTCAGTCATTGGGACACAGCATGAACGCTGTATCCCTACCAAAAGGAAAGACAATCACCTTTGATTTTGAAAGTGCATGGGAAGGAGAGGCTATTCTGCGTACAGCCGTCATCCCGACACAGCCGAACGATAAAGGAGATATTCGCTTTAGTGTCAGCATAGATGGTGAAACGCCTCAGATATGTTCCTTTAAAGAAGGTTTTCGTACCGAATCCTGGAAGCAGAATGTTCTTCGCGGACAAGCAGTAAGAAATACCAAGCACAGACTGACAAAAGGAATGCACACTCTATCCATTACTGCTTTAGACAATCATGTATTAATAGACCAATGGATGATTGATTTCAAACCGGAAAGACAGTTTTATGTATTCCCTATAGAACCAACCTATCAATATTAAAGAATGAACCTATATGAAAACATTTATTTTTATAATCTTAAGTTGTTTATTCTCCTTAGCTGTAAATGCACAGACTACGGAAATCCAATATCTGTCGGGAAGCGGATATCAAGACACAAAGACATGGGAGTTTTATTGTTCCGCAGGCATGAACAGTGGCAAATGGAGCAAGATAGAGGTCCCTTCGCAATGGGAATTACAAGGGTTTGGCGAATACACTTACGGACGTTTCTATTTGAATAAGGGAGCTAACCCCAGCGATGAAACCGGGCTATACCGATATCAGTTCAAGGTACCCGCTAAATGGAAAGATATGCAAGTCAGTATTGTTTTTGAAGGAGTAATGACAGATACTGAAGTGAAAATAAACGACATACCGGCAGGCGACATTCACCAAGGCGGTTTCTATCGTTTTAGCTATGACATAACAGATAAACTAAATTTTGGAAAAAAGAATAATCTGGAAGTAAAGGTATGGAAAGAATCTGCCAATAAATCAGTGAATGCCGCCGAACGACGTGCAGACTGGTGGCTCTATGGCGGTATTTATCGGCCCGTATACCTCAAAGCCATGCCCAAAACACATATCGAACGCATCGCAGTAAACGCGATGGCAAATGGAAAACTAGCAACAGAGCTACATCTGAAAAATATTTCCCAAGACTATTCAGTAGCGGCAACAATTACTCCTGTAGATAGTAAGACAAGTATTGGCAGGCAAATCATTTCACTGAACAGTGATGAGATACAAACTATAACTACAGAATGGAAAGGCATTCAGACATGGGACTGTGAAAACCCCAATCTTTACACTTTAAAGCTGGAACTTATCAATCCTCAGAAGCAAATTGTCCACATCCATGAAGAGCGTATCGGATTCCGTACCATTGAGTTCCGCCCCAAGGACGGCATTTATGTCAATGGAACCAAAATTATAGTAAAGGGAACCAACCGTCATAGTTTTCATCCTGATGGCGGACGTACAACAAACCGTGAACTCAGCCTGCAAGATGCCTTATTAATTAAAGAAATGAATATGAATGCCGTACGTTCTCATTATCCTCCCGACAAACATTTCCTGGAAATATGTGACTCGCTTGGTATATTCTATCTGAACGAACTTGCCGGCTGGCAGAATAGCTATGACACGGAAACAGGATTAAAATTACTGTCTGAGATGATAAACCGTGATGTAAACCATCCCTGTATCTTTATGTGGAGTAATGGAAACGAAGGAGGATGGAATAAAAATATAGATGCCCACTTTGCAGATTATGATCCGCAGAAACGTCATGTCATCCATCCGTGGGCTGATTTCAACGGGCTTGATACTCATCACTATCCAGCTTATCAAACAGGTCCTTACCGCTTGGCAAACGGATATAATGTATTTATGCCTACCGAATTTCTACATGGACTTTATGATCGCGGACAAGGAGCCGGCCTGGATGATTTTTGGGATAGCTATAAGTCTAATCCCTTATTTGCAGGAGGATTTTTATGGACATACGTTGATGAAGCCGTTAAAAGGACCGACCAAGGAGGGCGTCTGGACTCGGATGGTCCTAACGGTCCGGATGGCATTGTAGGCCCCAGACGGGAAAAAGAAGGAAGTTTTTATACCGTCCGTGAAGTCTGGGCACCTATACAATTCCAGAACCTCTTTATCACCCCATCTTTTAAAGGAGATTTCATGATAAGTAACAACTATCTTTTTACGAATCTGAAAGAGTGCAGTATGAAATATCGAGTCTATTCCCTTTCATCACCTTTAAAGAAGGGGACACAAACGCTGCTTTCCGAAGGTACAGTGCCCCTTCCGGATATTGCTCCGGGTGAAACCGGCAAGGTACATATGAAATTACCTGCTATTTTTTTCCAAGGGGATGTGCTGGAACTGGAAGCTTATGATAAACAGGGGCATTCTATCTGCAATTGGACTTGGCCAATTAAATATGCCAATGAATATTTTGCAATGCAATATAATAAACATATTAGTACTTCATCCGCAAGTATTAAAAAGCAGTATGGAGAGGTCACTTTGTTTGCTAATGGTATCTCTGCCACCTTTAGAAATGGGATACTTATCGAAATAAAACAGAAGGATGAAATCATCCCGTTAAATAACGGTCCATTACCTGTCGGTATGAAAGCTAATTTTAAAGAAGGCTATGAGTACATGCAAGGTAATGACGCCTGTTACATTGCCAAATATGAAGGAGGAATAGATTCAATTGTCTGGCGTATGTCCGGAGACGGATTATTAGGTATGGAAGCTGTACTGCTGAATGATCCTAAAGGTCATGGTTTTGAGGGAGCCTTCTTTGATAAGAAAATATATAATCTCGGGCTCACTTTCTCTTTTCCGGAAAAAGAAGTGAAAGGCATGAAATGGATGGGACGTGGCCCTTACCGTGTATGGAAGAATCGTATAAAAGGTACCAATTATGGCATTTGGGAGAAAGAATACAATAATACCATAACCGGTGAAAGTTTTGATCATTTAATCTATCCGGAATTCAAAGGTTATCATGCCAATGTTTATTGGGCAACATTAGAATCAGATCGCGTACCTTTCACTGTTTACTCTGAAAGTGATGGCTTGTTCTTCCGTGTATTTACTCCGCTGGAACCTGTCCATCGACGTAATGGTGAAAACACAATGTGGGAATTCCCGGAAGGTGACATCTCTTTTCTTTATGATATTCCCGCCATGCGTTCCGGAAAATCCATTCCTGAACTTGGTCCCCACAGTCAGCCAAGCAGTATTCGCATTAAAAAAGGGGATGACGGTTTTAAAATGAAATTATGGTTTGATTTTCGAGTGGAAAAGATGTAATAAGTTAATAAAGTAGGTAGTGAAAATGAAGAGCGGGACATTTTTTAATTGTAGTCTCTGCTCTTCATTTTTTTATTCCATATTCTGAATTAGTTCAAAGAATCCATTTTTCCAGCCAAAACCCAACAATATTATAAAAGAAAGTACTATCTTTGCGCCCAAGTTAAACTATATACTTACCACAATGAGAATTTCTAAGTAAGACAACACTTCTAGTAAACATCACTTTTCATCTATGCTTTTTCTTTATCGTTAAGCATCACGAAATTCGTGTTGTTTAGCCAGTATTGTGTTTGTCGTTCCCCTGCCCCGTGATTATCCTCACCCAGTTTTCAACCTCAAACCCAATAGACCATCATGCCTATTAGTATTCAACAAATCAGCTATATCCATCCGGATAAAGAAGTATTATTCAGTGACCTTAACTTTGCCATCAGTAAAGGGCAGAAGTTAGGATTAGTCGGCAATAACGGCTGTGGCAAATCTACCCTGCTGCAAATTATTGCCGGACAATTAACACCCTCTTCCGGCGTCATCGTCCGACCGGACGACCTCTATTATATTCCCCAACATTTCGGGCAATATGATTCGTTGACCATCGCGCAAGCCTTACAGATAGACCATAAGCAGAAAGCACTACATGCTATCCTTGCGGGAGATGCCTCAATAGAAAATTTCAGCATATTGAACGACGACTGGAATATAGAAGAACGTTCCGTCGCCGCCCTCGATTCGTGGGGATTGGGCCAATTCCCACTATCCTACCCGATGAATCTGCTCAGCGGAGGAGAAAAGACACGTGTATTCCTCGCAGGTATGGACATTCATAATCCGTCTGTCATACTGATGGATGAACCGACCAATCATCTCGATTCGTCAGGCAGACAACGTCTGTATGACTGGGTGGAAAAATGGCGTTCCACGCTGTTGGTAGTAAGCCATGACCGTACACTGCTGAATCTTCTTCCCGAAATATGTGAACTGGAAAAGCATCAGATCAGCTATTACGGTGGAAACTATGAATTTTACAAAGAACAAAAAACACTGATGCAAGAAGCCCTGCAACAACGCATCGAAGAAAAAGAGAAAGCGCTCCGCACTGCCCGCAAGGTAGCCCGCGAAACAGCTGAACGGAGGGATAAACAAAATGTACGTGGTGAAAAAAGAAATCTGAAAAAAGGTGTCCCGCGTATTGTACTGAACGGTTTGCAAAGCAAATCGGAAAAGAGTACTGCCAAACTAAGCGGTGCACATCAGGAAAAAACCGAGAAGTTAACTGACGAGCGTAACCAACTCCGAAGCTCACTCTCGCCGACAGCCGCACTAAAGACTGACTTTAACAGTCCCGGACTTCATACCGGTAAAATACTGGTTACGGCAAAAGAGATTAACTTCGGTTATCATCCCGATCAGCCACAACTTTGGCGAGCCCCTCTCAGCTTTCAGTTGAAAAGCGGAGACCGCCTTCGTATAGAAGGAGGCAATGGCAGCGGAAAAACAACTCTGCTGAAAATCATAACCGGACAACTCCAACCACTGAAAGGCACGCTCATACAGGCAAATTTCACCTATGTATATCTGAATCAGGAATATTCGATCATCAATGATCGAAACAGTATTTTGGAACAAGCCTATGCCTTCAATGGCCGCAACCTGCCGGAGCACGAAATAAAGATTATTCTAAACCGATATTTATTTCCGGCTTCCGAATGGGATAAATCTTGCCGGAAGCTAAGCGGCGGAGAGAAAATGAGACTTGCCTTTTGTTGCCTGATGATCAGTAATAATATGCCCGATATGTTTATACTGGACGAACCGACCAATAACCTGGATATACAAAGCATCGAAATTATTACTGCTACCATCAAAAACTATGCAGGTACTGTGATAGCCATCTCACACGATAATTATTTCATTCAAGAGATTGGAGTGGAACAAAGTATATTTTTAAGTTAATCTATTCATATTTTATCCGGTAAACCCTACATATATCGATACAGTTTTTATAACTTCGCAGCGCGAAGAAAATAGAAAAATATAAAATGAATCAAACAGCTGAATCCCTGTGGTTTGTCTTTTACAAAGATGAACTACTGCTTGAAAAGGAGGGGAACGGTACATTTGCCATTCCCTGCGGAGAAATTCCTCCTATCCTTATCAAAGACAAGACTACAGTACACAATATCACCACACTGGAAGGAAGAAACTGCAAAGCCTATTCCGTATCCCAACCTATTGAAGAGACAGAACAATATGCAATGATAGGGCTTCGCGCTTCTTACGAATACCTCCCGCTGGGACATTACCAGGCAGCAGGCAAAGCCCACGAAATACTGCATTGGGACAGAAACAGTCTGTTCTGCTCGGCTTGCGGCACTCCGATGGAACAAAAAGAATCCATCATGAAACGCTGTCCGAGTTGTGGCCGTGAAGTGTATCCGGCTATCTCGACAGCCGTCCTTGTTTTAGTGCGCAAAGGCGACTCCATACTTCTCGTTCATGCCCGCAACTTTAAAGGCAGATTCAACAGCCTTGTAGCCGGATTCCTCGAAACAGGCGAAACACTGGAAGAATGTGTAGCCCGCGAAGTGAAAGAGGAAACCGGACTGGACGTGAAGAACATCACTTATTTCGGCAACCAGCCCTGGCCCTACCCCAGCGGATTAATGGTAGGATTCATTGCCGATTATGCCGGAGGAGAAATCAAATTGCAAGAAGAAGAATTAAGCTCCGGTGATTTCTATACAAGAGATAATTTGCCGGAACTTCCACGAAAACTGAGCCTGGCACGGAAAATGATCGACTGGTGGCTGGAATGCTCCCACAAATAAACAGACATGGAGAACATCATCAAAGGAATCCGCCGATATTATCCGGTATCTGACAGCTCACTGGAAATGCTTTTCAGCCACATGAAAAAGCTGGAATTGCCAAAGAAACACTTACTGATACACGGCGGAGTATCAGATCGTCACGTCTACTTTATTGAGAAAGGATTTTGCCGCTCCTATTGCCTGCGTGACGGTGAAGAAATCACGATCTGGTTCTCACGCGAAGGCGATATCACTTTTGCGATGAAAGACTTATACCACAACCAACCGGGATACGAATATGTAGAGTTACTGGAAGATTGCGAACTATATGCCATACGCATTGATGAATTAAATCAGATTTATGAAACAAATATCGAAATTGCCAACTGGGGACGCATTATCCATCAGGAATGTCTGCTCTACATGGACATACACCACATAAACCGACTATACCTACCGGCCAAAGAACGCTACGAAAAACTTCTACGCGAACAGCCGGATGTAATTCACCGTGCCCAACTGGGATATATAGCTTCCTTTCTTGGGATGACTCCACAACATTTAAGCCGCCTGCGCTCCGAATCCTGAGTTCTTTTTAATCTATGTGAATTTTTATATCACAGAAAAACTGTACTTTTACAGCCGAATACAAAAAAGAAACAGATAAACGTCGTGATCAACACATTAACATCTTTACGAATATTCTTTGCCTTGATGGTATTCGGAGCACATTGCTATGTTCTGGATACAAGTTTCGATGCACACTTCTTTAAAGAAGGATTTGTCGGAGTCAGTTTCTTTTTTGTCCTCAGCGGGTTTATTATTGCCTATAATTATCAGGAAAAACTGCTGACAAAAACGACTACTAAACGCACGTTCTGGGTAGCACGTATTGCCCGCATTTATCCCCTGCATCTACTTACACTATTAATTGCCGCATGTATAGGAGGATATGTTCAATATAGCGATACGACGGACTGGATCAAACACTTTGTCGCCTCTACCTTTCTGTTACAGCCCTTCTTCCCCTCTGCCGATTATTTTTTCTCTTTCAACAGTCCTTCATGGAGCTTGGGGTGCGAACAGTTATTTTATTTCTGCTTTCCTTTCGTGATTCCTTTCTTAAGCAGCAGGCGAAAACTATTGGTTGTACTCTCAATCTGTCTTCCGGTCATGCTGGCAGGTATGTATCTGACTGCCGACGAACAAATCAAAGCATATTGGTATGTCAATCCCATCACCCGCCTGCCGAACTTTTTTGTAGGAGTATTGCTTTATCAGATCTATCAGTCATTACACAATAAAAAGATTTCTTCTTCCACGGGAACATTCTTGGAAGTAGCATCCGTCGCTTTATTTCTTCTTTTTTATCTTTGTGCCGCAGATATACCTAAAGTATACCGTTATTCTTGCTATTACTGGTTACCTGTTTCTCTGATGATACTCATCTTTGCCTTCCAGAAGGGAGGTATATCCCGGCTATTATCCAATCGGTTTCTGATAATAGGTGGAGAAATCAGCTATAGTTTCTACCTGATACATTTGTTTATTATACTCACATATACGAAAATGGCAGCGCTCTATCAATGGCAGGTGTCATGGATGATCAGTGTTCCCCTCATTTTCGGTATCACCATTATACTTAGTTTACTTTCTTACTATTATTTCGAAAAGCCCGCCAATAAATGGGTAAAACGAATACTAACTAAAAAACAATCATAAATCAAACCCATGGAATTATTAAAAAAGACACCACGAATTGAAGTAGTAGATGCCCTCAGAGGATTTGCAGTTATGGCCATCCTCTTGGTACATAATCTGGAACATTTCATTTTCCCTGTTTATCCGGAGAGTTCTCCCGAATGGCTTAGCGTTTTAGATGCCGGAGTGTTTAATGCAATATTCTCATTGTTTGCCGGAAAATCTTATGCCATATTCGCCTTGCTTTTCGGATTTACTTTCTATATCCAATCGCATAATCAGCAGTTGAAAGGAAAAGATTTCGGCTACCGTTTTTTATGGAGACTGGTTTTACTTGCCGGTTTTGCCACTCTTAACGCGGCTTTCTTTCCGGCTGGAGATGTTTTGCTTCTGTTTGTTGTTGTCGGTATCATATTATTTATTGTACGCAAATGGAGCGATAAGGCTATTTTAATCACTGCTATCTTATTTTCATTACAGCCTATTGAATGGTTCCATTATATAATGAGTCTGTTCAATCCTGCCTATACCCTGCCCGATCTGAATGTCGGAGCCATGTATAGCGAAGTGGCAGATTACACCAAAAACGGAACTTTTTGGGAATTCCTCATTGGCAACGTCACATTAGGACAGAAAGCGAGCTTATTCTGGGCCATTGGTGCCGGACGCTTCTTACAGACTGCCGGACTTTTCCTGTTCGGTCTGTACATCGGACGCAAAGAACTGTTCGTCACTTCCGAGTCTCATCTGAAATTCTGGACCAAAGCACTGATCATTGCAGCTATCAGTTTCGCTCCGCTTTACTCTTTGAAAGAGCAGATCATGCAAAGTGACAGCAGCCTGATTCAACAGACCGTAGGGACAGCTTTCGATATGTGGCAGAAATTCGCATTTACCATCGTACTGATTGCTTCCTTCATCTTACTTTATCAGAAGGCTAAGTTCCAGAAAACCGTTTCCAACCTGCGCTTTTACGGAAAAATGAGTCTGACTAACTACATCACACAATCTATTATGGGAGCTATCATCTACTTCCCATTCGGATTTTATCTGGCTCCCTATTGCGGATATACGCTCAGTCTGATTATCGGAATCATTCTGTTCCTATTACAGGTACAGTTCTGTAAATGGTGGCTGTCGAAGCACAAACAAGGACCATTGGAAACCATCTGGCACAAATGGACTTGGTTGGGAGCTAAGAAATAATGAAGAAAGCAGGCCACGAAGTACACACAAACTACAAACGAACAACTTATGAAAATGAAACGTTACGTATCACTCTAAAGCATCAACAAAACCGTGTATCCCCGTAGCCTGCATGTTTAAATTGAGATGATTTAGATAGAACAAGATTTCCATAAGAAGGATTAGCAAGGGAACTTAAAGAATGCAAAGGAAATGAAAGACCGATGAAAAGGCGGTTACATAAAAGAAACGCCTCCATAATCTTCGAGACTATGGAGGCGTTATTTATTATTTCTCTATTCTGAAATATCAGAAGAAGAACGGAATCAAATACCTAATGACTTCTTCACTGCTTCAATCTTTTCCATTGCAGCAGCATCAGCAGAAGCGAAACAGTTGCGACAACCCATTTTTCCTTGTACTTCCATATAGAATTTGATCTTCGGTTCTGTTCCCGACGGGCGAACTGAAACTTTGCTTCCATCTTCAGTGAAGTATTGGAGCACATTAGATGTTTCCGGCATATCAAGGTCAGTCACCTTGCCTTCTGCATCTGTCTGTTTCAGCGTCTTATAGTCTTTGCTCAAAATCACCTTGGAGCCACCCAGTTCTTTCGGAGGATTAGCACGGAAGTTTTCCATCATAGCTTTGATTTCTTCAGCACCGCTCTTGCCCGGTTTCACTACGTTCACTGTGAATTCTTTGGAGAATCCATATTCTACGTAGATATCCAGCAACAACTGGTACAATGACTTACCGTTATCTTTTGCCCATGCAGCTACTTCTGCAATCAGACAGCAAGCTGATACGGCATCTTTATCACGTACGAAGTCTTCGGCAAGGAAGCCGTAACTCTCTTCACCACCACCGATATATTTCTTTTTGCCTTCACGCAGACGGATTTCACGTGCGATCCATTTAAATCCGGTGTAGCAGTCGAGCATTTCGATGTTATTCTTATCAGCAATCTTCTTGATAAGTTCGGTAGTAACGATAGTCTTCACACAGAATTCATTACCCTTGATCTTACCCAATTGTTTGTACTGAGTCAGAATATAGTAAAGATACATCATACAAGTCTGGTTACCGTTGATCAGTACCCATTCACCCTTGTCGTCCTTGCAGGCGATACCTACACGGTCAGCATCCGGATCGGAAGCCATCACAAGGTCGGCATCAATTTCTTTAGCCAGATTGACAGCCATAGAAAGCGCCTCGGCATTTTCCGGATTCGGAGATATTACTGTCGGGAAGTTACCGTCTTTGATCATCTGTTCGGGAACAGTAAATACATTTTCGAATCCCCACATCTTCAAAGCGCGCGGAATCAGCATCATACCTGTACCGTGAATCGGAGTATAAACGATCTTCATATCCTTATGACGGGCGATAGCTTCCGGATCAATAGAAACTGTCTTCACCATATCAAGGTAAATCTTGTCAATATCTTCACCGATGATCTGAATCAGATCCGGGTTCCCCTGGAACTTGATATCAGCAGCGGAAGCGATATTATTCACTTCATCAATGATACCAGCATCGTGCGGAGCCAGTACTTGCGCACCATCATCCCAGTATGCTTTGTAACCGTTGTATTCTTTCGGATTGTGAGAAGCAGTCAAGATAATACCGCTCTGGCAACCGAGGTGACGGATTGCGAAAGACATTTCCGGAGTCGGACGCATATCATCAAACAGATATACTTTGATGCCATTAGCTGAGAAAATGTTGGCTGAAGTTTCAGCGAACAGACGGCTGTTGTTACGACAGTCGTGCCCAACCACTACAGAAATCTGAGGCAGATCTTTGAAGTTCTTCTTCAGATAGTTGGAAAGCCCCTGTGTAGCAGCACCTACCGTATAGATATTCATGCGGTTGCTACCTACTCCCATGATACCACGCAAACCACCCGTTCCAAATTCAAGATCTTTGTAGAATGCTTCGATCAATTCGGTTTTATCTTCGTTCTCCAACATACGTTTCACTTCAGCCTGAGTTTCGGCATCATAAGCCGGGGTCAGCCATTTTTCGGCTTTCTCAGTGACCTGCTTGATAAGTTCCTGATTTTCCATTTCGATTATTGTTTATTGGTTAATGATTATTTCTCTATTCTCTGTCAATCCTTGAATATATGCCAAGTCTTGAGCACACAAATGTAAAAGAATAAGTTTATAAATCCTAGTTATTTAATGAATAATTGACAACTATTTCACCAAATATCTCTCTCCTGTCTGCTTCACATATTCCTCCAGAAACTCCTTCGGATATCCCGGACGAATGACACCGGCAGGCTGTCCGATAGAATTCCTTTCAAACTGTCCGTCCTTCACGCGCTTCACTACTCCGTCGTTGTACTTCACAATCAGGAAAGTGCCCAGTTGCTTCCAAGTATCAAAAGTACTCTGAGCGGTCATATTGGTATAGTTAGTCAGGAAAGCGATTGCGGCATTCTTATCTTTTGCCAGCAATTTAGCTGCCATTTCTTCAATACCTTCCTGCGCATTATTAAAAGTCGTTTCCATCTCTTTCTGAGTTGCACGCACGTCACCGATCATCAGATCATAACGCGGATAGACCATATTAGACACCCAGTTGAAAATCCAGAAAGCGGAATTCCAGGAGAACGTGATGTAGTCTGCGCCATCTACACGTGTATAGCACAACGGGGCTTTCGTCGTACAGCAATAAACAGGAGTAAATACGGCCATATTCGCATCATCCACTCCAAACCAAAGAACGCCACCTATGGGGTCCGGCTTGTTGGCACGCATTTGTGCAACAAATACGAAGCCACTTTGTTGAGTCGAAATCGGACGTTCGTTAAAATACTCCTTATCACCTACCTTGAAATTCAGTGGAGAAAGGCGATACGGGGTTTTATAAGGACCGGCACCGAAATCATTGGAAATATCAAGCGGTGTTCCTTCGTAGTGGTCACGCATCATATCTTTCACATCCTGTACGGAAAGTTTACGGTTCGGCTTTACGAAAAGAGGCATCGGAGTATCTGTCTTTCCTTCTATATAAGGAAGATAGTCATTCCCATGATCAGTAAATTTATTGAAATAGCTCCACACACGGGCTTCGCAGAAACGACGGGCACCGAAATCAAGTGGCGCATAAGCCTCAGCAAAGCTGAAATCCTTGTTCACACCATTGAAGTAACCTTTCTCGCGAGCGAAGGAAATCACATCCGGAGAAGTGATACAGTTTTCTTTGTCGTTCATGTCAAACTGATGGATACGGGATTGATTGGCATGAGCCGAGATACAATCATCCGGTACACGTACAGCCACCCAGACAGCACCACGTACCCCCGGTCCCTTACCGATCATTTCCATAATCCAGATTTCATTCGGATCGGCAATCGTAAACGATTCACCTCCACTATAATAGCCATATTGCTGTACCAAGTCAGTCATGATACGGATCGCTTCGCGGGCAGAACGTGAACGTTGCAATCCGATATAAATCAGACTTCCGTAGTCGATGATTCCGGTAGAATCTGCCAGTTCCGGACGTCCACCGAAGGTGGTTTCACCGATAGTCACTTGAAATTCATTCATATTGCCAGTCACATTATAAGTCTGGCGTGCCTGTTCGATTTCGCCCAGATACTTACCCGTATCCCATTCATAGACTTTCAACATAGTCCCTTTGGGATATGTAGCAGCCGGATAATGATAAAGCTCACCGAACAGACCATACGAATCGGCTGAATAGGAAACAATAGTCGAACCGTCAGTCGAGGCATTTTTGCCGACAATCAGATTCGTACAAGCGAAAGAATTCGCCAGAGCCGCCAAAGACAGGACAGCAGATAGAATGATTCTTTTCTTCATATATAATACATTTTAATAGTTTACCAAACAAAAGTTTCCTTCGAAACGGTCTGATTTCCACAAGCATCCGTGACAGTCATTTCTACGGTATGCTTGCCGCCTTTCTTCACATGTTTCGGGTCAAGCACACATTCCCAGTAAGACTTTACAATATTGGGACGACCGAAAAGTGCATATTCACCGTCAATCGTTCCCCGATAGGAAGCGATACCTGCTCCTTCATCTTTCAGCCGATAGACAATCTTTCCGTTTCGTCCCCACAAGTTCTTGTTAACAGGTATAATTTCCGGAGGAACAGTGTCCAAAGCAACCGTATATGTGCCCAGTTCACGAATAGATGCTTTCATAAATCCATCTTCGTACTTCCCTCCTACGCTGTATTTAGTCCCTTTAGGGGTCACTCGCGCCACGTAATATTTCGTAGTGTCCGCCACCGGTTTGCGCCGCAATCCGATTCGCAGTTCACAGCTTGCATGTAGCGGGACCGGCTTATCATTCAACTGATAGGTAAATGCAACCGCTCCGCTATCCGCTTTTACCTGATATTGAAGAGGTACATTATCATATAGCATCCCTTTCGGAACAATCAGACTCAAGCCCGGTTCCTGCAGATAATTCGTCTTATCCCAGGCAAAGAAATATTTCTCCCGATGATTCAACGGTTCAACCGGCTGTTTCTTGCCACGTACCGTAAAGTGATAGCGGGAAGTATTGCCAAAAGCATCTTTCAATGTATATTGAAACTGATAATCCCGTTCTTCGTCAATCGTTACCAAACCACGGTTATCGTTCGAGGCTTTCAACAACCGTAATGTATTTCCGGGATCAATAAAGGATTTCATGTACTGCCCATACGTCCAGGAGTTTATCATTCGGTTTTCTTCCTGCGAAAAGCGGTCTACGGTACTACGGAACACTTCGGCACCATCTACCGTAAGCACTACGGAATACACTCCATAATGATTATTTACCCCGTCCATGTAGTCATACGCTTTGACACCTGTGCCGATTACCCCCCATGCTTCCACCGGATGTTCACTGTTCGGCAGAATCGTTTTATTTTCCTGACTTCCACTGACCACTCCTTTGCCAAGCTGCGGAAAAAGCATGATACCATCCGCTTTCGGGGCACGTGTATCTTTCAGATTCTTTTTAAAGAAAGGTATAGGGTCGATATAGTCTCCCGTCTCCGTCTCGAATACATCCAAATGAAGATGTGGTCCGAATGAGTATCCGGTATTCCCGCTCAACGCAATCCGCTGTCCGGCTTTCACCGGATATTCATCGGGTTCGGGGATGATTTCTACTTCCCAGTTCTCATTTTCATATTGAAGTTTCTTTACCCTTTCGGCAATGGGAGACAGAAAAGCGCTCAAATGGCGGTTGATAGTGGAATAGCCGTTGTGATAGCAGACGTCAAGCACATACCCCGAACCATTGGTGACACGTATACGTGAGATATACCCGTCAGCAAGTGCCCGAACCGGTTTGCCGATTGTTCCTCCCGTCTTAAAATCTAATCCGCCATGAAAGTGATTGGAACGAATTTCTCCGAAGTTTCCACTCAATGTAAGGGGAAAGTCGAAAGGTGGCACAAAGGCAGCCTGCTTTTTTTCCTGTGCATACCCCTCCACGCAACAGGCCAATAATAAAGCAGCAATATATCTTTTCATTATCTTCTTCACTTTTTTACTCCTGCAAATGTACATTATTCCAACTAGATTACGAAATATCCGGGAAGAATGATAGCAGATGAACCTAGTTAATAATTCCTTTTATTATTATATTCGCAACTAAACTGTAATCATTATATTATTAATATTATTACTTTTGCGGCTGTTTTTAATAATAATTAAAAGTAAAAGGACTTAATGAGAATGTATGTAAAGGTAATGGCAGCGGTCATTGCATGTATATTGCTGAGTGGAGAAGCGTACTCAGCACTTGCAACTACCCCTGCTACAGAAAATCTGAGTTGGTTCAAAAAGAAAAAGAAAAAAAATTCAGAAGAAGAGAGAGTAAAAAGCGACTACGAGAAATTAGTGGAAGGCAGCAGTGTTAAAAAAGGGATGTTTGCCGTTTATCAAAAAAAGAACGATTATTATTTTGAGGTTCCCACATCATTGCTAGGGCGCGATTTACTTGTTGTCAACAAGTTACAACGAGTACCGGCTGAATTGAACGATGCTGGAGTAAACCGGGGTGTAAATTATGAAAATCAAATGATTTGCATGGAATGGGACAAAGCAACCGGGAAACTGATGTTCCGCCAACAACGCCCGTTACCTCTGGCTCCTCAGACGGATGCTATTTTCCGTTCGGTTAAGGACAATTTTATATCACCGCTTATTGCCGCATTCAAGATAGAGGCTGTCAATCAGGACTCTACAGCATTGGTGATCAAGATCAACGACATCTATGATGGTACGGAAACCAGCATTAATAATGTATTTACCAATATCAATCTGGGAACATCGGCTATTAAAAATCTATCACGTATCTTATCCGTGAAATCCTTTCCGAACAATGTAGTTGCCACTTCCGAGCTGACTACTAAAGTGACGGAAGGAACAACAAGCGTATATGTAACGGTAGAAGTCAGTTCTTCTATCCTTCTGCTGCCTGAAACTCCGATGATGGGACGTTTTGATAATCAGAAAATAGGTTATTTCACCAATCCGCTATTGAGTTTCAGCGATGCACAGCAAAGAACGGATAAGAAGCAGTTTATCACCCGTTGGCGTATGGAACCCAAACCGGAAGACCGGGAAGCTTACCTGAAAGGAAAGGTGGTAGAACCCGCCAAACCAATCGTATTCTATATCGACAATTCCACACCTTATCAATGGCGCAAATATATAAAAAGAGGTATTGAAGACTGGCAGATCGCTTTTGAAAAAGCCGGATTCAAGAATGCAATCATCGCCATTGAAGTTACCGATAGTATGGAAATAGATATGGATGACGTGAACTATTCCGTACTGACCTACGCAGCTTCGGAAAAGAAGAATGCGATGGGACCTTCTTTGTTAGACCCCCGTTCCGGAGAGATTCTGGAAGCAGACATCATGTGGTGGCACAATGTGCTCTCTATGGTAAGCGAATGGATTACAGTACAGACCGGAACTGTTTGCCCGGAAGCACGCAGCGTGCAGTTGCCGGATTCACTATTGGGTGATGCTATCCGCTTTGTTGCCTGCCACGAGGTAGGGCACTCTTTGGGATTGCGTCACAACATGATGGGATCGGCAGCGTTCCCAACTGATTCCTTACGTTCCGCAACGTTCACTTCCCGATTAAATTCCACCGCTTCTTCTATTATGGACTATGCCCGCTTCAACTACATAGCCCAACCGGGAGATGGCGTGAAGGTTCTTTCCCCGCATATCGGTCCTTACGATATCTTTGCCATCGAATATGGATATCGCTGGTACGGAAAGAATAGCCCGGAAGAAGAAAAAGATATCTTATTTGATTTCCTGAGCAAGCATACCGACCGTCTTTATAAATATAGTGAAGCACAGGATGTACGTGATGCCGTTGATCCACGTGCACAGAATGAAGATTTAGGCGATGATCCCGTACGTTCTTCCTTACTTGGCATTGACAACCTGAAACGCATCGTTCCGCAAATCCTTCAATGGACTACTACCGGAGAAAAAGGGCAGACTTACGAAGAAGCCTCACGCCTCTATTACGCAATTATCAATCAATGGAACAACTATCTGTATCACGTACTGGCCAACATTGGTGGCATCTATATCGAAAATACAGTCATAGGAGATGGTGTACAGACCTACACATTCGTTGAGAAAGAGAAGCAACAGGCTTCCTTGAAGTTTCTGACAGATGAAGTACTGACTTATCCTAAATGGTTGTTCGATACGGAAGTAGGAAAATATACCTATTTGCTCCGTAACACCCCGGTTGGACAACAAGAAAACGCCCCGACGCAGATACTGAAGAATGCACAAGCCTACATCCTTTGGGACTTGCTTGGCAACACCCGTCTGATGCGTATGATTGAAAATGAATCAGTCAATGGAAAAAAAGCGTTTACCGTAGTGGAACTAATGGACGGACTCCACAAGAATATTTTCGGCATTACCGAACGAGGAGGTATTCCCAATGTGCTGGAACGCTCTTTGCAAAAAAACTTTCTGGATGCATTACTCACAGCTGCCGCAGAGCCCGAAGCTGTGAAAATCAATAAAAAGATTGCAGACGATCATTTCTTGCTCGATCATGCCACTCCTTTCTGCAGCTGCTATGCGGCCGAACAACGTTCGCTCCGACAGGAAGATAAAATGGGAGCTCACCGAGTTCTCAACTTCTACGGCAGCCAACTGAATCGTATCTCGGATGCAATATCCGTGAAACGCGGAGAGTTACTGCGGATTAAGAAATTATTGCAGAGCCGCCTCGGAACGTCTGATACAGCAACACGTTATCATTACGAAGATATGATTTTACGTATCAATACAGCTTTAGGTATTAAATAATTCGATTCAATCACTTACGTTTATTTACAATTAATGAATAAAAAACATCTTTGCATTATTATATGCTTCCTTGTTAACGCACTGGCAATGGCCAGTGCGGCTAATCGTACTATCACCGGGGTAGTAATCTCCGGTGAAGATAACGAACCGTTGATTGGTGCTTCGGTCTACGTTCATACGGATGAACTGAAAAAGGCAGGAGCATCCCAGACATCGCTAGGTACTATTACAGATATCGATGGTAAATTCTCTCTTTCCGTTCCGGATAAAGTAACCCGTATTCATTGTAGCTACATCGGATTTGAAGAACAAGTTATAGTTCTTCAGGGCGACAAAAAAAGCTACCGAATCGTACTTCAAACTTCAGCACATACATTGGGAGATGTAGTTGTAACAGGATATCAAACCCTAGAACGTAGAAAATTAACAGCTGCGATCTCTAAAGTTGAAGTTTCGGATGCTATGGTAGGTGCTGCAAAAAGTATTGACCAGGCGCTGACAGGTCAAATAGCCGGTGTATCCGTAACAAACACTTCCGGTGCACCAGGATCACCTGCCAAAATTCGTATTCGTGGTACTGCATCAATGAACGGAACACAAGACCCATTGTGGGTACTGGATGGAATTCCTCTGGAAGGAACAGATATTCCCAAAATGGACAATAAATCTTCTGACAATGATATTGTCAACATCGGTCAATCATCAATCGCCGGATTAAGTCCAAACGATATCGAAAGCATTACCATACTGAAAGATGCAGCAGCAACCGCCATTTATGGTGCTCGCGCTGCTAATGGTGTAATTGTAGTTACTACAAAAAGAGGTAGAACAGGAAAGCCTGTTGTCAATTTTAATACAAAATTAACCTATACTCCTAATTTGGAGACCTCCCGCCTTAATCTCCTAAATTCTGAGGAAAAAGTAAACTTGGAACTTCAAATGATGAAAGAAGCACCTTTCAATAAATGGGGATTTTATCCGATACCTGTATATTCAGAAAAAGGAGGAGTAGCGGCTATATTAAAACAATACAATCTAATGGATATTTATCGGGAGAAAGGCTGGGAAGGGCTTACTCCTGAAGCTCAAAACGCAATCAACCGTTTAAAAAGTATTAATACTGATTGGAATGATATACTATTCAGAGATGCCATTACTCAAGAATATAATATCAGCATTTCCGGAGGTAGCGAAAAGGTGACTTATTATAACTCCCTTGGCTACACTCTCGAAAACGGGAATATTCCGGGAGTAAGCTTAAGTCGTTTTAATCTGACGAGCAAAACTTCTTATCAAATCAATAAATTACTGAAAGTAGGTGTTTCTATTTTTGCAAATAGACGTAAAAACACCACTTTTCTGACAGATACCTATGGGCTTACTAACCCTGTCTATTATTCCCGTATTGCCAATCCTTATTTCGAACCATTCGACAATAATAACAATTACCTGTATGATTACGATGTCGTAACAGGTAGCATACCCGATCTTTTACAAGGATATAATATTCTGGAAGAACGTGAAAATACCAGTAATAAATCAGTTACTACCGCTATTAATAGTATTTTCGATATAGAACTTCGCTTTAACGACCAGTGGAAAGTTACTTCACAAGTCGGTGTACAATGGGATCAACTATCCCGGGAAGAATATGCCGGTACTAACAGTTTCAATCTGCGTAACCAACGTGAAAACTCTGCATATTACAAAGGAAACGACCGTATATATCTCATACCGGAAGGCGGGATGCTCAAATCGACCAATTCTACGACTTCCCAAATTACATGGAAAGTTCAGGGTGAATACAAGAACACATTCAATGACATCCACAATATACAAATAATGGCGGGATCAGAAATCCGTAAAAATTGGTACGAAAATCAAGCATCTACCGGATATGGATATGACCCAAAAACATTAACGTTCAAAAACCTAGAATTCAGAGATTCCAAACAAGCCAATGAATGGAAATTAAAGACCAAAAGTTTTAAGGAAAATGCTTTTGCGTCTTTCTACGCCAATGGTTCTTACACACTGATGGATCGCTATACTCTGGGAGGTAGCGTCCGCATGGATGGCTCTGATCTCTTCGGTGTAGATAAAAAATATCGTTATTTACCTATTTACTCAGTCAGTGGACTGTGGCGTATCTCAAACGAACCGTTAATTAATCAGTTCAAATGGATTGATAACCTTGCTCTCCGTTTGTCTTATGGTTTACAAGGGAACATTGACAAAAACACTTCACCCTTTATCGTTGGTACTTATGGCAATATAAGTATCTTGCCCGGTTCAAATGAAGAGAGCATCACTATCAATAGTGCTCCGAACAGTAAATTACGCTGGGAAAAAACAGCTTCTTATAATACCGGAATAGATTTCTCTGTATTTAATCAGGCTATCAACCTAAGTGTAGACTATTATTACAGAAAAGGCACCGATCTCATTGGTAACAAAATGCTACCATTGGAAAATGGATTTACCAGTATGGCTGTCAACTGGGCAAGTATGAAGAATCAAGGTATCGAAATAAACTTGCAGACACGTAACATTGCAACTAAAGATTTCTCATGGTATACTTCATTTAACTTTGCATACAACCAAAATAAAGTTTTGAAAGTGATGACTGAAAAGGATCAAGTAACTCCAAGTCTGGAAGGATATCCGGTTGGCGCTATTTTCACCCTAAAAACCAAAGGGATAAAATCAGAGACAGGACAGATATACATTGAAAATAAAGATGGAGAAGCTGTCACTATTGAGGAACTATTCCAAATGGCAGACAAAGGCAATTTAGACGGAGAATACAGTATTGGCGTAGATAAAGAAACAGAGAGAGGTTTTTATAGTTATGCCGGAACGTCCGATGCTCCCTACACCGGAGGATTCATGAATACATTTAATTACCGTAACTGGGAACTGAACTTAAATTTCTCTTATAACTTAGGTGCACATGTAAAAACAGATCCTACTTATTACATAGCAGATCCCGATCCGGGACGCAATATGAATAGGGATATATTAGATAGATGGACACCAGAAAATAAAAGCGGAAAGTTTCCTGCATTAACTAGCCTAAATACTAATCCGGCTGACTATTATTTATTCAGCACTCGGAGAGATCTCTACAAATCGCTGGATATATGGGTCAAAAAGTTAAGTTACATACGTTTACAGAACATACGCCTGGCCTATCATTTTCCTTCCGAGTGGCTGCATAAACTGAGCATCAGTGGAGCAACTGTAGGTTTGGAAGCACGAAATCTCTTTGTTTTTGGTTCCAGTTACAAAAACTACATGGATCCGGAGTCAATGAGCAATCTTTATTCAACACCTGTTCCTAAATCAGTTACTTTCAATCTAAGTCTTAACTTTTAAACAAGAAAAATATATATGATCAAAAAAATATATTTCATAATGGTTGTCATAGGAAGCATCCTGCTATCTTCATGTGACAGCTACCTGGATATTCAACCTGTAGGACAAGTAATCCCTACTACACTAACAGAATATCGTGCTTTACTGACTACTGCTTACGGACTAAAACTCATCGACAAATCCGTCACTGAATTTCGCACAGACATAGCTATGGTAACAGATAACAGTAATTCTCAAAATTTCTACTCAGAAATTGAAAAGTGGAATGATATGAGTCCCAAAGATGGAACCCGAGAATTTGGCTGGGCAGTATATTATAGTGTGATTTATTATGCAAATGCTATAATAGCAAATAAAGAAAATATAAAAGAAGGCAGTCAGGAAGACATTGATCAACTCGTTGGAGAAGCTTATTTATTAAGAGGTTACATGCACTTTATTCTTGCTAACCTATATGGACAACCCTATACTAAAGAGGGAGCACTAGAGACCAAATCCATTCCCATAAAATGGGACCTTGATCTAGAAGTGGTACTGCCACGAAACACCGTAAAAGAGGTCTATACTGCTATTCTATCCGACATAGAATCGGCCCGCGGCTTAATGCATCAAAAAGAATGGGAAGCCGTATATGCTTACCGCTTCTCCACCCTATCTGTGGATGCAATGGAATCACGTGTACGCCTGTACATGGGAAACTGGAAAGAAGCCTATGATGCGGCAGAACGCATATTAGTTCAAAAATCCACATTAGAAGATCTCAATGATCCGGAAGCCAAACTTCCCAATAATTATACATCAGCAGAGATGATTACTGCTTATGAGTTTTTCAATGATGACGTTACTTCAGCATCCATATTGATACCTGCGTTCATGGAAAAATATGATGCAAATAAGGATCTCCGCCAGAAAAAATACTATAGTTTAAGTGGAGATAAGTACATCTCGAAAAAAAGCGGAAAAGCAGAGCATAACTGTACTTTCCGTACAGGAGAAATTTATTTGAACGCTGCCGAAGCAGCTGCACAAATGAATAAATTGCCCGAAGCTCGTACCCGCCTGCTACAATTGATGGAAAAGCGATACACTCCGGAAGGTTATGCAGAAAAGAAAAAAGCTGTGGACGCTATGAATCAAGCAGATTTAATTAAAGAAATTCTGGAAGAACGGGCTCTTGAACTTGCTTTCGAAGGTCATCGTTGGTTCGATCTACGTCGTACCACCCGTCCACGAATTGAAAAAATATTGAACGGACAAGCTTATCTATTAGAACAAGATGATTCACGCTATACACTACGCATTCCACAAAGTGCTATTGCTGCAAACCCGGGTTTATTAAATTGACCGAATTATATATAAGCATTCTGTTCTTAAACATCCCCTTGCGAATAACAACGTAAGGGGATTTTTCGTACATTGGTCCATGTTAAACCTTTAATATATAACAATATGATCATCGGAGTACCCAAAGAAATCAAGAACAACGAGAATCGGGTAGGCATGACACCTTCCGGAGTTGCCGAAGTTGTGAAGCAAGGTCACCAAGTATATATCCAGCATACGGCAGGTATCAATAGTGGTTTTCCGGATGAAGCATATCTGTCTGTCGGTGCACAGGTGCTTCCGACAATAGAGGATGTCTATGCCACAGCAGATATGATTGTAAAGGTTAAAGAGCCTATCGCGCCCGAATACCATCTGATCAGAAAAGGACAGTTATTGTTCACTTACTTCCATTTTGCTTCCGATAAGGAACTGACTCTTGCCATGATTGACAATAAGTCGATCTGTCTGGCATACGAAACGGTAGAAAAGGAAGACCATTCTTTACCCCTGCTTATCCCTATGAGTGAGGTAGCCGGACGCATGTCCATTCAGGAAGGAGCACGCTTTTTGGAAAAGCCGCAAGGAGGAAAAGGTATCCTTCTGGGAGGAGTCCCCGGTGTGAAGCCTGCCAAAGTATTGATTCTCGGAGGCGGTATTGTCGGAAGTAATGCAGCGCAGATGGCTGCGGGAATGGGTGCGGATGTTACAGTTGCAGATATTAATCTGTCACGCCTGCGCTATCTTAGCGAGACATTACCGAAAAATGTCAAGACGCTGTACGCATCCGAATTAAGGATAAAAAAGGAATTGCCGGATGTTGATCTGGTCATCGGTTCCGTGCTGATTCCGGGGGATAAAGCGCCTCATCTGATTACCCGAAATATGCTTGCAATGATGCAGCCCGGTACGGTACTTGTGGATGTAGCAATAGATCAGGGAGGATGTTTCGAAACGTCACATCCCACGACCCACAGTGCGCCTACCTATGTGATAGACGGTATCGTTCATTATGCCGTAGCCAATATCCCGGGAGCTGTACCTTATACTTCTACGCTGGCTTTGACCAATGCTACTCTCCCTTATGTCATTGCTTTAGCAAATAAAGGATGGAAAAAAGCTTGTAAAGACGACCCGGCACTAGCACTCGGTTTGAATGTAGTGGAAGGAAAAGTGGTATATAAAGCTGTAGCGGATGTATTCGACCTGAAATATGAACCTATAAACTGATTAATCAGCCAACTTTCTGAAGTAGTAAAGTTCTGAAGTAGTCAGGTTTTTCCAAACCCACTACTTCGGAACTTGTTTTTTTACCAATATTTCTTCTCCGCTGCCCGCTGCATAGCCTCCACCAATTCATTCATGACTTCCGCTACTGACTGCTGACGGGAAACAATAGCCGACACCTGCCCTATCTCCAGTTCACCTTCTTCCAGATCCCCTTCAAAGATACCTTTCTTCGCACGACCTCTCCCAAGAAGAGTCCGCAATTCTTCGGCAGAAGCACCGCCATCCTCAGCCCTCTCCACAGCATCCCGGAAATTATTCCGTACCAAACGTGTCGGAGCCAGTTTCTTCAATAATAATTTAGTATCTCCTTCTCCCAAACCCAGACAATATTCTTTGAAGACCGGGCTGGCTGAACTTTCATCCGTCAACGCAAAACGAGTACCGATTTGTACCCCTTCTGCTCCCAGCACCATGGCAGCAAAGATACCTTCTCCCGTACCGATACCTCCTGCAGCGATCAAAGGCAAAGTGGTCGCATTGCGTACCGCAGGAATCAAGCAGAAAGTGGCAGTTTCCTCACGCCCGTTATGTCCGCCGGCTTCGAAACCTTCAGCGACTACCGCATCTACTCCCGCCTCTTCACACTTCATCGCGAAACGGGAAGAGGAAACGACATGAGCTACGATAATACCACGTTCGTGTAGCCATCCGGTCCATGCTTTAGGATTTCCGGCAGAAGTGAAAACGATCTTGACGCCCTCTTCGGCAACAATCGCCATGATTTCTTCAATCTGAGGATACATCAAGGGAATATTGACTCCAAAGGGACGGTCTGTAGCCGCACGGCATTTCCGGATATGTTCACGAAGAGTCTCCGGATGCATAGAGCCTGCGCCAAGCAGTCCCAATCCTCCCGCATTACTTACTGCGGAAGCCAGACGCCATCCGCTACACCACACCATGCCACCTTGAATAATAGGATACTGAATACCGAAAAGAGAAGTAATTCTGTTCATAAATTAATCGTTTTTCAATGTGCTAATCTGATAACATGAAACATGAGACATGTCCATATTTAATAAAACAGTTTCAGCGGGCAATCTGTTCAATGGGGCGATTGATCAGTACAGTCGTCGAATCCCCATAGGTTCTCAACACTTCCAACGTACGCTCCCGACGTTCTTTTCCTTTTTTATCCCAGAAGTTTTTGGTGAAAACCGCCATCAGATCAAGTCCTCCGATAGTTCCTCCATTGATGTACACGCCGCTGCCTCCAAACAAAGGAATCGGGCTATCCATCACTACCGAATTAACCATCATTCCATTCGCCCGCTCGCTCAACTGACGGAAACGTACCCCGCTCGCCCGTATCTCCTCCAATGATTTGCGGACTCCTCCCGCCATCGGATTACGCGCCCAGTTGCTGTACGACCTTTGATGACGCATTTCGTAATGCGGATCTCCACGCCAGGTATTCTTATCCATTCTTATTTTCTTCTGAAAAACGGGGTCCCAATTATAAGGAGTATTTGCCTTATAGGGCATCAGACTCAATACCACTTTCGGTTTAGGCAATGCTTCGGGAAGCGACTCATCGGGCAGCATCCACTTCTTTTCCACCGACATGCGGGGAGTACCGACAGCGCTGCCGAAATCAATCAGCCTGACTGCATCCTGATTCAAATTCAGCTCCTGATCACTGTCCAGCAACTTTCTCAGACGCAAGGAATCCTCCTTCGTCCATTCCTGCGCATGTACCAGCAAAGCTGTCAGGCACAGTGTCATAGCTGTTATCAAACGTTTTATCAATTCACTCATCTTTCTACCTCTGTTTTCTATATTCCTCAAGTACCCCCATCGTACGTGTGCGCATTCGTTTCTTCCTGAACTGCCAGAACTCTCTCGTAAAGACCTGCAGTAAATCCAAACCGCTAAACGTACCTCCGTTCACTCTTACTCCATTCCCTAAAGATATTCCTTCGGGGGGAGGGAGCTTAAACTCCATCGCAATTTTCAATGTATCCAATGGCAAGTGAGCATAAACAGGCTTGTACACTTCAAGCATTTGAAGAGGAAGTTTCCCACCTGTTATCCTCCGTTTATCGTACAAAGTATCCGATTCGACCACAGCAGAAGGAGAAATCACACGCGGAAGCGACTCATCAAAACGCATCCATCGTTTCTCCTCATACACACGCGGATTGGCTGCTCCTGCATTCAAATCAATCTGTCTGACGGCTTCCTTATTCAGCTTCAGCTCTTCGCCCTCCTTCAGTGATTTCTTCAATCGCAGAGAATCTTCCTTCGTCCATTGGGCATAGCACGCCCCTGTCAGCAGTACAAAGACTGCTGATACAAATAAACGTTGCCTCATGTTTTTTAGTTTTTATGCCCCGAAGGATTTTTCTTTTTTTACCACCATCGGTATCCTGAGCCACAAAGCGGCTCGTCGTAGCACGGATCAATCGTCCAGGTCGTCTTCGGATATTTCCGCCCTTCCCACCATCGACGATAGCAGGCTGCCGCGTCGAGCACTTCGTCGTCGGTCAGGAAATAGATGGCTTCGTAATTTTCGGCATTCGCCAGTACCATCCTGCAACCTAACGACGGGGCTGTTCCCTGACGGATCGATTCTATCACCCAAAGCATACATTCACCTAAACGGATTTTACCGTTATTCGTATTGTAGACTGACGGGAAAGAAGGAATAATAGTCAAATCTTCCGCATATTTCAATAGTTCGGGAATGTCCTCTTCAGTGAAATGAGGAACTTCCACGACCCCTTTTTCATTCTTCATATTATAGGTACCCGCTTTCAGCTGTTTCACAAAAACGGTTACATCGGGATTCTCATAGTCCATTTCTTCGCTGCTGCATCCCACCAGGGATACCATCAGGCTAACAGCCATCCACAGCATCATAAGTGTTTTTTTCATTTTCATAAGGATTAATACGTCATGCGAAGTCCGCAAAGTAAATTAAAATTAGTCGGCCGTTTCGTGCGTACCGTAGCCAGTTTCGAATCCGTCTTGAAATGATGGGAAACACCCGGCTCGGCAAAAACCGCCAATCGGTCATTAATTTTGTAAGTGATTCCGATACCGGCAGTAACTGCCAGTTGGATAGGTTCTTCTTTAAAACTGTTGTCCGGCGCACCGGCTATACATTTGTCCGCCACTCCGCCTACCGTAGCGTAGAGGTCGATTTTCTTTGTATCCATCAAGGTAATGTTCGCTTTCAGCGGGATGCCCAGATAATGCAGATGCTGTCCTTCCGAACGCAAATTGGAATAGACCAGTCCGGTCTCTATTCCCAGATAGTCATTCAGCTTTCGCTCTACAGTGACTCCTGCGGAGATCGGCATCTTGTAAGCACCATCCTCTGCCGGAAGTGCCGTCCCCATCTGTGCTTTCAGAGCCCAGCGATGTTTTTTCATATTTTCCACCGGAGCAGGTGCATCGGTAGTGTATTTTTCTTCTTGTACGGCGGATGGTTCTGTGTTACCATTATTCGCCTGCCAATAACCGTTGTGACCTTGGTTGCCGTATCGGTTGCCATTTCCCGTGGTGGTAGTTGCCGAGAAAGAGAATGACATGGAGAAGGAAATGGAAACCGAGTCTCCCTCCTCAGGATACTGCGATAATAATCCGAATGATTTAGGTGCCGGTTTCGGCAATACAGGTTCCATTGCCGTCGGCAACTGATTAGCGCGTACACCATCTCCATCCATTCTTCCGCTGTTCGCCACCACGATTTTGGTAAACGCCTCCTCCATCTCTTCTTTCGGAGAAAGATACCAGAAAGTAGCTGAGGAGGCAGCCAATACCAGCAACACAGATGCTGCCGCTGCCACGCGGAAGAATATCAACCGACGGCGATGCTGGCAAGCCACAGGGATATCCTGCGAAAGCTCTTCCCAAAAGCCATCCCGAACAGTCATCCCGGCATCAGCGAGACGAGTGCGAAACAGATCGGTTATTTCATCATTTTCTTTCTTCATGATTTCTATATTCTTTTATTCTTTTTGCTAACAAATACTTGGCTCTGTGTAACTGCGAAGTAGACGAATGCTCTTTAATGTGAAGCATCCCGGCTATCTCCTTGTGCGATTTCTCTTCAAACACATAAAGGTTGAAAACGGTTCGGCAACCATCCGGCAATTCGGCGACAAACGCCATTAATTGTTCTTCGGAGATCCCTGCTCCTCCTCCCGACGACGAAATATCCGGTATGTCGGGAAGCTGCTCTTCATGCACTACCAACTGATTGACTCGTTTCTCCCGTCTCAGATAGTCCAGTGACTGTGTCACCATCACCCGTGTGATCCACGTACAAAGCGAGGATTCACCCCGGAACGAGAAGTTGGTAAAAATCTTGATGAAACCGTCATGCAGTACATCGTGCGCCGCATCCATATCGCCCGTATAGCGGTAGCATACCGCCAACATTTGTTTGGCATAGAGGGTGTAAAGTTCCTTTCGGGCTGAATCCTGTCCTGCCCGACAGCCCTTTATCAGTTCTATCTCGTTTTCCAATGCCAATTGTCTTTTTTAAATCGAACGTATGTCTGCGCCGTTTTTATCCTTTAGACGCAAGTATTTGAGGAATGCTGCAAAGAGTTTTGCTAAAAGAAGTTAAAGAAATGATGATTCGTAAATAATAAACGGTGAACAGCTGCAGCACGATAGCAACAGCACTGTTCACCGCTTATTTATTATCAGTTCATCATTTATAGATTCAGCATGCTTTGAAGCTCATGTCAAGTCCTTTCACCGAATGAGTCAGAGCTCCAACAGAGATAAAGTCTACGCCACATTCGGCATAGTCACGAAGGGTATCGAAAGTGATACCGCCGGAAGATTCTGTTTCGTATTTGCCGGCTACCATGTCGACTGCCTTCTTAGTCATTTCGGGCGTAAAGTTGTCGAACATGATGCGGTCTACGCCACCCAAGTCAAGCACTTGCTGCAATTCGTCGAAGTTGCGTACTTCGATTTCAATCTTCAGGTCCTTGCCCTTTTCCTTGCAGTAATCCTTGGCACGGTTGATCGCTTTGTCGATGCCTCCGGCAAAATCCACGTGATTGTCTTTGAGCAGAATCATGTCGAACAGACCGATACGATGGTTTACACCACCACCGATTTTGACTGCCATCTTTTCGAGGATACGCATACCCGGAGTTGTCTTGCGGGTATCCAGTACGCGGGTGTGAGTGCCTTCCAGTACCTTTGCATACTTGCGGGTCATGGTTGCGATACCGCTCATACGCTGCATGACGTTCAGCATCAGGCGTTCGGTCTGGAGCAAGGATTGTACTTTTCCTTCTACGATCATAGCTACGTCGCCCGGTTTCACTTCAGTGCCGTCATTAATAAACACTTCCACTTTCATGGACGGGTCGAAACGGTTGAAGATTTCTTTGGCAACTTCGATTCCGGCCAGTACACCGGCTTCTTTGATCAGTAGTTTTGATTTTCCCATTGCAGTAGCGGGAATACACGAAAGGGTGGTATGGTCACCATCACCTATATCTTCTGCAAAAGCAAGATCGATCAGTTTGTCGATCAGTTCTTTTTCCTTATTCATTGATCTTGTCAATTCTTATTTGGTGTATTAAATATTGAGTCTGCACTTTTTTCAGGAAGCAGTTCACACGGAATTTCCCTTTTGTAGTCGTCAGCGTACCTATGACAAAACTGGATTCATCCCGTTTTCCCTGATGATTCACGTCAAATGCGTTGACCTTGTTTTCCGTGAAAAACTCTTGCATCATTGCTGTCGCTTTCTTCTTGTCAACGTTTGCCGAGCTGCCTTGGAGAACGAGGTTTACCTTGTCTCCCATATACTTACTCAGTTCCTGCGAGCTTCCCCGCTTAAATGCCGTAATCACTCCTGCCGGTATCTCCTGCGCCATCAGCAATGAGACAGAAAGAAGCAAAGAGGCCATTCCTAAAAGCACTCGTTTCTTCATAAATCCAAGCTTTTGGGTTGAAGTTTAAAGGCTTAAACTTTCAACTAATGATAGGCAAAGGTAAGCATTAATTGCAGAATAACATAAAAAATGCCTATTTTTGTGCTCGAATCAGAATATCAGACGCATGAAAACAACTTTGCTCGTCGTTGGACGAACCGTAGAACAACACTATATTACAGCTATTAATGACTATATTCAGCGTACCAAACGCTTCATCACTTTTGATATGGAAGTGATCCCCGAACTGAAGAATACCAAGAGCCTTTCGATGGATCAGCAGAAGGAGAAAGAAGGGGAACTGATATTGAAAGCGTTGCAACCGGGGGATGTGATCGTGCTGCTCGATGAGCACGGGAAAGAAATGCGTTCACTCGAATTTGCCGATTATATGAAACGGAAGATGAATACGGTGAATAAGCGGTTGGTATTTGTCATCGGTGGTCCTTACGGATTTTCGGAGAAGGTGTATCAGGTAGCTAATGAAAAGATTTCAATGTCGAAGATGACGTTTTCACATCAGATGATACGGCTGATCTTCGTGGAACAGATTTATCGGGCAATGACGATATTGAATGGAGGGCCGTATCATCATGAATAAATAGCGTTAACATTGTGTTAAACTATTTATTATAAATTCTTTAATTTCATCCCAAGTTATATCAGAAAACATATAAGGCATCACATCGAAATCAGCATCACCAAAATATGCCAAACTTTTCATAGCCATAAAACAGGAACCATCCGGATACTTCTGAGTATAAAAATTCAAGATATCTGTTATCGAATACTTTCTCTTCAAAAGATAGTAAATATCAACAAAATCCTTCATGGTACCTCTTCCAATAATAGCAGTAATCTTCATTGCTGCAATATCTTTGGTACTCGCCAAACGTATACCATTCTTAATAACGACATCATCCAACCAAGGATATGCGTAATTTACAATATCTATTTTAATACCATCCAATGAATAGATATGAATATTCTTAGAATCTTTCAATGTCGTCAATGCTCCAATGGTTTGCAAAGCTTCTTGCAAATCTAAAGAATCCACATCTATGTGACCAAAAAAATCTAAATCCACTGATTTTCGATGCCCGAATTGCAAAGCTAAGGCTGTTCCACCTACCAAACGTGTATTATTTAGTATAGGTAGACTCTGTAACTTTCTTAAAAGTTCCAGTGTTGCGGGTTCGACTGTTGATAAGTGTAACATCTGAATTGTTCTTTAGGAGTGCGAGATATAGCACAAAGATAAGCTAGAGCCCGAGGCTCTAAATCACGAAAAGTCTTAGCCAACTCTACAATTCTATCAAGACCATAATATTGTAGAACCATCTTCCAGTCGAGGAGCATACCATACTCAAGCACTCTCTTTATTATATATCGAGAATGTTTTTCCATATCTAAATCTTCTCTTTTCACATCCCAGAAAAGATAAGTAGAAAACTGAGTTATATACTTGTCCTGCTCCATCATATACCTTCTTTAATGCAAAGATAGGAATTAAAAAGGAAATTAAATGTAAGCCTACATTTTAAATTTAAAGAAGTCAATCTTTCTCCTGCAGATACAATTTGTTGAATACTTCTCTCAGTTTTTCCTCATTTGCAATCAAGTGTCGGAGTTCCGCCAACCGTCCGGCATTATCAGACTGGGGTATCCATAACTTCAGATACCCTCCTTCTGCATATTTATCGGCAAGATGTTTCCGGAAGCGTTCATACTGCTGCTCTTTATCCATCTCCGGATAATGAGACAAACCATACTGTACGGTGCGGCGCAGTGTTATTTCCGGATCAATAATCCGGTCTGCCTCAGCCACTATTTTCCCGTAGATACTTCGCGGAGCCTGTTTATTGGAGGCACGATGATCTTCTATCGCTTCTTTCATCTCCAGCATTTGTTCATCGGTAAACCAACGGTGCAAAATTTCATCTGCCAACAGTATTCTCCCCGAAACGATATGATGAAATTCACGTCCCTCGCATAAACCCAAGTCGTGATAAGCGGCAACCGTATAAACCATTGCAGAATCGACTTCATAATGAAGAGCCAGCTTCAGACTTTCTTCGATCACTTTTTCTGCATGGTCTATCTGGTGCGCCTTATCAAAGCCGGCATATTGCGGGATAATCCTTTCCTGCACGTATCTCTGCAATTCAGTAGGTATATTATGAGTCATATTCTGCCCGTATTATTATTTTTATATCTGGTTATTCCCGATTCATCAACCGGTGCTCTGCCATCTGTTCGAACTTCGTTCCCGGACGGCCATAATTGGCATACGGATAAATCGAAATACCGCCACGTGGAGTAAAGATACCCGTAACCTCGATATATTTGGGATTCATCAGTTTTATCAGATCTTTCATGATGATGTTTACACAGTCTTCATGAAATGCGCCATGACTGCGGAAGCTAAACAGATAAAGTTTCAAACTCTTGCTTTCCACCATCTTAATGTCGGGGATGTAGCTGATACGTATTTCTGCAAAGTCAGGTTGTCCGGTTATGGGGCATAGGCTTGTAAATTCGGGACAGTTGAAACGTACCCAGTAATCATTTTCCGGATGCTTATTATCGAAAGCCTCCAATACTTCAGGAGCATAGTCTTGTTTATACTCCGTTTTTCTTCCTAATAAGGAAAGTTGGTCTTTTAATTCAGCCATTGTTTAATATAGTTTTAAACTCTCTTCATATAGAAAAAAACGCAAAACATCTTTCACCTGTCACCATATTCACTGAAACGGCTTATCCATCGATGGTTCAGTGGTGAAAGATTGATGATTGCAATCTATCACCGATCTTTCATCTTTCACCATCCGGTATTCCTATTATCATCCGGTACTCCTATTTATCAAAACGACCGTTGCTTTTAGTCGTTTCCTATAAAGGAATGAAGTGTTTCACCATGATGAAACTCTAGTTTCAAAGCCTTGAAACTAAAAGTTTCGAGCGTATGAAACTATGGTTTCAAGTAATGGAAACTAGAGTTTCAAGCGTATGGAACCAAAGTTTCAAGCGGTTGAAACTTCTTGAAACAACCGACAATGACTCTTTATCCTTGCACATCCCGAAATGAAACGAATGCCAATGATAGAATAGCAAGTATCTATCAGCAAAGATAAAGGTGACAATAAAAAAGCATTCATCGGTTATTATCACCCTATTATCACCATCTATTATCACCCTTTATCCATTCGTAATCAAGGAGTTAATCTTCAAAAGTGACAAGTGACAATAAAAAACACGTTTTTAGTCTCTGTGTAGAGATATTATTGATTCTTCTTTTTTAAATACTTTTCCAGCCCCTCACGACGTAACGTACAGGCGGGACAATGCCCGCAGCCATCCCCCTGAATGCCATTATAGCATGTCAAAGTCTCATTACGGATCAAATCCAGTACTCCCAATTCATCTGCCAAAGCCCAAGTTTCTGCTTTATCAATCCACATCAGAGGGGTATGAATCACGAATTGCTCATCCATTGCCAGGTTTAATGTCACATTCAAAGACTTAATAAACGCGTCCCGGCAATCGGGATAGCCGCTAAAGTCAGTCTGAGAAACTCCTGTCACCAAATGGTTAATGCCACGTTCGCGGGCATATACTGCGGCAATACTCAGGAAAAACAGATTACGTCCCGGAACAAAAGTATTGGGGACGCTGCCTGCGGGCTTTTCCTGATCCATTACCATCGTGGTGTCAGTCAACGAATTATGTCCCAATGTTCCTATGAAAGACACATCCATCACATCAAATTCCACTTCTGCCTTTCGGGCTATTTCTCTGGCGAGTTCCACTTCTTTCTGGTGCTTCTGACCATAAAGGAAACTCAAAGCGTATACTTTTTTAAAGTTGCGTTTCGCCCAAAAGAGGCAAGTGGTAGAATCCTGTCCGCCACTGAACACAACCAATGCAGTCTCTCTGTTCATCATAAAATTCTCTTTATATTCTCAGCCCTCGAAGCAGGCCGGAAAAAGTCGTTTCATTAAATATCTTTGACTTTCAGTACGTTATAAGAAATATTAGTATCGTACACGTCGCTGCCGTCTACCTTCTTAATCACTTTCACTACGCGGATAGTCACCGGAAGGATGATAACTTCGTACATAGATTTCAGGACAATCTGAAGTCCCATCATGATAAGCAGTTCTTTCCAGGCAATGATGCCTCCGAAAGCTACGGGGAAGAAAATCAATGAGTCGGCAGTCTCACCGACAATCGTTGAGAGAATGGCACGGGCGGAGAAGTTCCGACCCTGACTGGCGATCTTCATCTTACTCATCACATACGCATTAAGGAATGAACCGACAAGGAAAGCCATCAAACTGGCTGCTACGATGCGGGGAGCCATACCGAATACAAAATCGAAATGCTCTTCGCCTTCCCAGAACGGAGCAGCAGGTATCGCAACAGCTATCAAGCCAAGCCCTACCACAAAGAAGTTCATGGCAAAACCACTCCAGATAATAAGACGTGCTTTCTTGAATCCCCAAACTTCGGCGATACAATCATTAATGATATAAGAAATGGGAAAAACCAATAATCCGGCTGTGACAGTCAGGCTGCCGACCTGAATTACTTTCGTTTCAAGAAGATTGGCTGCAATGAGGCATACATTGAAGAGAATGCCCAGCAACATAAAAGGTACTGATACTTTTTCTTTCATAACTCCTGTTTTTTACGTGGTGTTCTAGAATACACGACCGCTATTCACGGCATCATACATCTTTTTACTTGTTTTCGGGGTGCAAAGATAATAAAAAACTTGCAACTAGCCATAATGCATCGGATAATAGTTTGTACTTAGTTGAGACATCATAGTCAACCCTATCGTCAAGTTCCCATTAAATAATACCTATTTTGAACTACTGCCTAAGAAAAAAGACATTTCTGACATCCCCGTTTCCAGAAAAAGAATTATATTTGCAACGAGGATTGGACCATTGACAGCCAACCCTCATGTTTAAGGACATTTAATTAATTCGTGTTGAGAAGTCGCGTTTTCAAACTAGAAGATATTATTAGATGTCCGCACCGAACTTATATTCAATTTAAAACATATAAGCATTGGTGCGGGCGTACTATATTTATCTTCTATAGGCTTGCGACTGCCTCAACATGGAAATATATGTATGACTCGCACCTCTTTTTATTTAATCCGGTTGCGGCGCATACACTTAAAAACAAATGAGGTATGACAACAAAACAATGGATTGGAATTGAAGAAGCCGCAAAAAAGTATCAGGTATCTTCTAGACGTATTAACACGTGGTGTAAAAAACAGGAAATTACTTGCTCGGAAATCGACCACTATCTGATGCTCGATGAAGACAGTCTGCTGAGATGCATTGAACGACACACACAGCTTAGTCTTACAGAGAAGGAACTCGAAAAACGCAAAGAAAGATTAATAAAGGAAAGTGAAGAGGAAATCTTCTTACTACAGTCTATGAAAGAACTTACTCCGGTAATGCGTCAGATAATAAAAGAACTTGCCGGAATGATACAGAACGATAACAGAAGACGGATGTTTCTTTTTATCGCATTGGAAGGAAGTTTCAAAGAATATTGCAAGCAGTCTTGCCAAAACACCTATAATATGCAAGACGAATATCAAAGACTTATACGTGAAATCAAAAATCGAACCGGATTCCTCAAAACCTATAAAGACGAAATGATACACCTCAAAGCAGCACTGCGACTTTACGAAATGTATTACGGAAAAGACTGCCTCTATACAATGAACACAGAAAACCAAATGACGAAAGAGGAAAAAGAGGCAATCGCCCTGCTCAATACCCCTATAGAAAATTTAGGATTTGAAGTTAGAGCATCACGAGTTCTATGCGAACAAGGAATACAAACCCTCCGGGATTTATTAGAATTAACTTACAAATATGGATGGAACAGACTGACAAAAATTCGTGATTTGGGCTCTACAACACAGAACAGAATAATGAAACGACTACAAGAACTGAACATTCTGGATGATATGGATGAAGACGTCTCTTATTTATATAAATACCTGGATAAATAAAAAGACTTAAAATTCCTCCCACCCAAAAGTATTTTCAAATTGCCGGATTGTTCTAGAGGTATGTTCAATTTAAAAACTTAAGATCATGGATTATCAATCAAAAAAAGACGTAAATGTAGCAGCAGAACAGGCAAAGATGGATGCCAAACTTGCTCAAGAAAGAGCCGAAGAAGCTAAAGAAAGAGGAGCGGAAGCAAGTACCCACTCTGGGGACAGCTTGAAAAAGAAAGTGCAACATGCCGCCAATGTCGCCAAAGAAAAAGCTACGGAAGCAACCAACACTGTGAAGGAAAAAGCCACAGAAATGAGCCATACCGCACAGGAGAAGGCTCAACAAGCCAAAGACAGAATAAAAGAAATGATGGATTAATTCATCCCGTAAAATGCAATTAAAAACTATGCCGATAAAGAAATGTACTTATACATTGACTTTACCGGCATAGTTCAAGTTTAGATTACATTCTCTTACTTTGCGCCCAATAAAGGTTTCAAACCTCTTTCTTTTAAGTACGAACTACAACCCCGAAAGATACTCCTTCAGCGTCTCCACATATTCCTCCATCGCTTTCCTGCCTCCGGCAGTGATCCGGCAGGCAGTACGCGGCCTTTTGCCTACAAAGCTTTTTTCCACCTCGATATATCCGGCTTCACTCAGCTTATCCAACTGCACACTGAGGTTTCCCGCTGTCGACTGGGTCTTCTCTTTCAAGTAGACGAACTCAGCCTCCTCCACCGTCAGCAGAATCGACATTATAGCCAAGCGAAGCTGTGAATGCAAGATAGGATTCAGTTCTTTAAACATTGCTTCTTCATCTGTTTATTCATAATATGTCCAGGGACAATCATCATCACTATAAAGATAGCGGCAAACACCAGATATACTCCGCTTCCATGAATAAAAAGCATGGAAAAAGAAAGGGCGATACCAGTCATCCCTGCTATACTAAGCGGCTTGTACTTACATACCAACCCCGTAAGAGTAGCCCCCATCCCCATCAATAAGGAAATTACAAACAGAATATCAATACGGACAACAAATGCCATGCAAGACAGACAAAAACCTACTACTCCAAACACAGCCCATATCTGACCAGTCACCCGGTCTATGTAATTTTTTGCTCCCTTATTCTTGTCTTTCCTATTAAAAAAGATAGTCAGCGGTCCGGCAATGACAGGCAAAGCAAACCAGAGAAAATTGATCTGCCACACTCCCGTCTGCAAATAAAAGTACCATACCACAAGTGATATAGCCACAGTAGTATATCCCCATATCAATAATGGGTAGGCTGCATAACGGGCTGTATTGTCCTGCGTCTCCCGAATCATGCGGGCAATCAGTTCCAAACTCTCTTTCTCTGAAATTCTCTTGTCTTCCATATTCTATCAATTTTGTTTCAAAAATAATATTGTTTACGTAATAAACCAAAAATCCTTGTCTATTTTCCTTCGATACGGCTTCTTTCACTTGCCGATTTCTTTTCTACAGTCACCGCACCCGATTTCTTTCCATGATTGAAATTCCAGGTAAATGTGAGTTTCATCAGTCTTCCGCTCGAAGCCAGTTCAAAACGATTTTGAGATGAATAACTCGGTACATTGCTGAAATAAGAATTATATCGGTTGAAGATATTGTCTACCCCCAAAGTAGCTACACAACGCCCGTCTTTCCATTTTTTGCGGAGGTGCAGGTTGAATGTATGACGAGGATCGATCCCGCTATTACCGGAATACAACCGGCTAACTCCATTATATTGTGCTTCCAACGAATAGTCTGACGGTAAAAGGACCGTAGCATTAGCATTGGCGAAATAAAGGAAGTGCCCAAAGTAATCGTCCTCCCGATACATGCGGATATCTTGCCTCACTCCGATAAAGCTGGCATTCAGATTCAGCCAATTGAGCGGCTGCCAGGGAGCAGTGATGGCTACGAACCAATGGTTCTCACGATTGTGATTCTCATTGATGACATATGATATATCCGAATTCTCCGCATCTTCTTTACCAAACTGACGGATCAGATCATGGTGCAAATTGCCGCCAACAGTCAATGTATACCGGAAGTTATAGACCAGCGTAATACTGAATTTATTAATATAAGTAGGACGCAACATCGGGTTGCCTATCAGATAACTGTATTCGGAAGTCTGAATCCGGTTCGGGTTGAGAGCCGAAAAAGTCGGACGTTCTATATAGCGTCCATACTGACCGATAAGCATCCACTTGTGAATTTCATCAAAATAGAAATTTCCATCGATATGTGGAAACCAATCCCAGTATTTTCTCGTCCGACGTTCTGTTTCATTGGAGGTTTGCGTATATTCTCCCCGAAGTCCAATATGAACAGATCCTCTTTTCATATCCAGAGAATAAGTTCCGTATAAAGCACCGATATTCTCGTGATAATCGAGTTCATATCCATAAGCAACATTGGGCTTCCAACTTTCGTCAGGTTCCAGCCCTTCGTAACAGGCATCATCTTTCATTCCCGTATAGGTATATTTCATTCCTATCTGGAAAAACGATTTCTTATGTAACTGTTGTTTCCACGACAGATCGGCAGTTGCGATCTGATAAGTGGCATTAGAGCGGGAACGGTAAACGGTATCTTTATTTAGAGCACCTATCTCCTGAAAAATTTGATACTGATTTCTGCCATGCAGATCTTTAGAGATATAGTCGGTAACAAGCTTCAGCACCGAACCGTCCTTATCCAGTTTATGTATATAGTTGGCAGTAGCTGTATACATATTGTAAGTCTCTTTCTGACGATACACACCCTGACTTTCCATATCCAACGGTCCTACCGACAGAGTAGAGTAACTCTGAGACGGCCAGATGTATCCGCGACGAACATACTCCAGCTCTACTCCCAGACTATTGGAAGAGTCCATCGTATAAACTGTTCCCATCCGAATCGTCCCGTAACGCGAAGGCTGCTTCATACGGGTCAGACTGGAAAAACCTTTATCTCCCGCTACATAATCACGGGTAACGTACAAATCTCCTTTATTCTGAGGAACCAAAGTACCGGAAGCAAATCCATAGGTATCCCACTTCCCACTATGATAATTCAAGCTACCACTAGGCTGATAAGATTGCAAGGAAAAGGCAAAGGAAGCATTCATAGAAAGATTTCCCTGAAATCCTTTGTCCGTATGACGTCTCATTATAATATGTATAGCACCTCCCTGAGCATCGGCATCCTTATCGGCTCCCGCCATTGGAAACACTTCAACGCGAGCAATATCGTCCGATTTCAAAGAACGGAGATAGCCTATCAGCATCTCTCCGGTAAGTTTTATCTCCCTATTATCTACAAACACCTTCGTGCCGGAAGAACCATTGATGGAAATCCGCTCGTCGGACAACCATACTCCGGGCGCTTGTTGAAGGAGTTCGACTCCGTCTTTGTTCTGTGCAGGAGGGACGGACAGGATAAAACGGTCTGCCTTCCGTTTCACAGGACTTGTCCGTACCACCACTTCCTGCAACGCATAAGTGGAATCTTCTGTCAGAGTATCATTCACAGCCATCGGCCGAGCAGTCGTCGAAGTCTGCCCCCAAGCAGTAACTCCGGTAAAGCCGGCCAATATCAGAAATATCAGGTATCGCATACTGTTAGTCATTTACCGGATAATACATCTTCATTTTAACGGTAGCCGAAGCATCCGCCTCTTTCTTGCATTTTTCCCGGGCATACCCTTCTACCGGTATTCCCTGTTCATTCATGTCCAATTCCCAGTTTCCGTTCTCATCATGGAAAAGAGAGATTAAAAACTTTTCCCATGGAACATCTTTTAGAACAACAGTCACTGTATCTTTAACAGCAGTAGCCATCGCATATACCGGCTTCGATTCCGAATCCTGTTGTGCCATGACCATAATAGCGCCTTTTGCACTACGAATACCCCGCACTTCTACTTTTACTTCTTGTGCAAAAGTAACAACGTGGTAACAAATAATCCCTAAAGCAATGAATAACAAGCGTTTCATCTTTTACTTTCCTCCAATCAATTAGTTGATACGATTTAATTAGTTTATTTTATAAACCATATATGGATTAAAAAAAGTAAGGAGCTGCGCATCTCTCTTACTCGATGCAAATATAAATAGGTTTATTTTATAAACCAAGTATTTCGGAAGAATATTTCAAATTAAATAAGCCTTCCTGTCATTCGTCGTATTTTGACAGGAAGGCTTCACTTTGACCTTAAAACACATCACTCAATTAGAAAGTTGCATCAGGAGAAGTCTTTCAATTCTTCTTTCAGACGCTTGCGGATAAAGAAAAGTCGGCTCTTTACCGTCCCCATCGGCAATCCTAATTTTTCGGCAATTTCCCTGTATTTAAATCCAGCTACAAACATCTGGAAAGGAACTTTCATATCTTCGGGGATGGAATGGATCACTCTATACAGCTGCTTCATGTCATAAGCAAACTCGAAACGGTCGCCTTCTTCATCTTCTATCAAACTTTGCTGATTGATGGAATAGGTATCATCGATCAAATTCATTTCGCGGACCGTGCGCCGGTAGTTGTTGACAAAGATATTACGCATGATGGTAAACATCCATCCTTTCAGATTCTTGGCATGCGTAAATTTCTCATGATTATCCAATGCCTGCAATACACAATCCTGAACTAAGTCGTTGGCAGAATCACGGTCTGAAGTCAACTTATATGCGAAACGATGCAGGTCTGACTCCATCGCCAATATTCCTTGAGTAAAATCTACTTTTTCCATTCTCGTATTTTATTTATCTAATTAGTACGATACAAAGATCCGCTTTTTTAGAACGATTATAAATAGCAATTCTTCCGATAAGTTTGGCAATTTTTCCTTAGCCCCTCTCAACCATTTCTTTTTTTAGTTGTTCATTGGGCATTCACCTAAAACTTAACTGATAATGAAAACAAGCTTTAAAATGGTAGCTATGCTACTGGGGATCGGAATTTTCCCCGTCTGTGCTCATGCGCAAAAGAAAGTAGTCATCGAGGATGAGGAACCGAATTCCATCATGTTCGTCTCCAGGGACAAGGCCGGAGATGAAATCATCCGAATCATGAACGACCGCTCTCAGATGCGTTTTCACGACCCGAATGCTCCCCGCTTCCTTCTGACGGATCAGAAAGGAAAATTCGCCCTTGGTATCGGTGGCTACGTACGTGCGACGGCAGAGTATGATTTCAACGGCATCGTTGACGATGTGGATTTCTATCCGGCATTGATCGGACAGCCCGGAAAGGGAAATTTTGCCAAGAATCAATTTCAGATGGACATCACCACTTCTACCCTATTCCTGAAATTGGTAGGACGAACCAAGCATCTGGGCGACTTCGTGGTGTATACCGCCGGAAACTTCCGTGGAGATGGGAAGACGTTTGAACTTCAAAATGCGTATGCGCAGTTCTTAGGATTTACCATCGGATACAGCTACGGTTCATTCATGGACCTTTCGGCTCTGCCTGCAACAATTGACTTCGCCGGTCCGAACGGTTCCGCTTTCTATCGTACCACTCAACTGAGTTATATGTGCGATAAACTGAAAAACTGGAGATTCGGCGTTGCCATGGAAATGCCTTCGGTAGACGGTACAACGAATAGCGATGTATCTATCAACACGCAACGAATGCCGGATTTTGCAGCTTCTGCACAGTATAACTGGAATAGTAACAGTCATATTAAGTTGGGTGCAATCGTACGCAGCATGACTTATTCAAGTAATGTGCACGACAAGGCTTTTTCGACTACCGGATTTGGCCTGCAAGCATCTACCACCTTTAATGTAACCAAGAAGTGGCAAGTGTTCGGACAGTTTAATTATGGAAAAGGAATTGGTTCTTATCTGAACGACTTAAGTAATCTGAATGTGGACATCGTTCCCGATCCGGATAATGAAGGCAAGATGCAGGTTCTTCCGATGCTGGGCTGGTATGCGGGGTTGCAATATAATATTTGCCCGAATATCTTTGTATCCGGTACATACAGCTTATCCAGACTTTACTCTGAAAACAACTATCCGAGCGATAATCCGGAAGCATACCGAAAAGGACAGTATTTCGTAGCAAATGCTTTCTGGAATGTGACTAGCAATATGCAAGTAGGTGTTGAATATCTGAGAGGATGGCGCACTGATTTCAACTCTTCTACCCGCCATGCCAATCGGTTGAATATGCTGGTACAATATTCTTTCTAATCTATTACATATACATATATAATATTAGGTATATATAATATGAGAAGCCGCCTCTGAACAATGTTCGAGACGGCTTCTTTAATATAAAATCGTAGCGGATTAATATTAGAACTTATAGTTTACACTTACACCAAACACTTTGTTTGTACGACTATAAACATCTTTATCCATTGAAGCCATAGCCCCATCCAAGCCACGTGGATTTTCTTTGGTATAATCGCTGTAGGTAGTCCAGAAATAAGCAACATCTAAACTTAACGCCTTACTAAGATTAATACGACCGCCCAAACCGACTGAATAAGAATCACAAGAGAAACTTGTGTCTGTCTGGAAAGCATCGCTCAATCCATAATCAGTTTTCTGATAACCACCACTGACTGTGAATATTTTGTTTATATCCCATTCTACACCAGCCAGGTATTCGTGTGTTCCATGTTTCAATGTCTTCTGCTTGTTATCAGCCATACCTGCATTCTTGTCATCAAAGAAATGATACTCTACTGAAGCACGAAGAGAAGGCAAGAATTCATAACTTGCTGCTACAGATAACATAGAAGGGAGGTCACTTGGAGTATTCACACCATGCTGATAAGGTGCCATATAGGCAGCAGCAGCATCCGGAAATTCCAATTTATGTGTATTGTTCTCAATATTCATATTAGCTTTGAACTCATACTTCGCAGCCAAATTCAACTTACCGAACTTAGCGTCTACACCGATAATCGGCGTCAATCCCCAACCTGTCTGGTCACAATCCAGTTCAAGCTTCGTATCATTCAGTTTCTGAAGCATAGGTGCAGATTGTTCTTGTGCAATCTGCTGTGCCTGTTCTAAACTCAAATTAGGATTAGCCCCCATAATTTGTTGTACTATAGCAGCACCGATCTGTCCTGCTACTCCTTCTTTCAAGGCAATATTCAGAAAACCTTTATATCCACCTGTAAAGTAATTCATACGGGCTCCGGCAAAAACTGAAAAGTGTTCATTAATCTTATAGCTTGCCCCTAACTGCAAACCATAAATATATTGACGACCTTCCATGGCTGAATTGATATTGTACATATTAGGTTTCAACATATCACTTGTAGAATTTACCAAGCCGATAGCAGCTGCATCAAACATAGGCAAACCTGTATTGAAAGAAGCTTTTCCACCACCACCAACGATAGCGAAACTACCGGAAAATGCCCAGTCACCATTCTTATATACAGCATGGACAGAAGGGATAACGGGAGCCGAAGCTTTTCCTTCATAATTGCGCACGGAAGTCTGTCCGTCCATAGTCCACAAAGGACTTGTAGCAGCAATATCACGAGTCTGATATGCACTCTGAATAGTCAGTGCTACCTGTAAACCATTTTGGGGAAGGAATGCCAGTCCGGCAGGATTACTATAAACTCCATCAATATCAATGGAAGCGCCGCGGGCTATCATGCGCAAGAAAGCAGCATTCTGATTCGTATTAGTTAGATAATCTCCGGCAAAAGTTGGAATTGAAACGATTAACATTACAAATCCAATCAAGAAATTTTTTCTCATCTAAATCTTTTTTAAATTAATTCGGGCGCAAAGATACAATATTCCTGCACACGCAACACATGTTTGTGCACTTATTTTCGCTTACCGGCTCATTTTAATTGAAAATAAAAACTGTTTCTAATGAAACAATTCACATTCAGAGCGGAAGTAAAGATAAACAAACCACCCTGTTTTTACGTTTATTAATAAGAATAAAAACAGAAAATATTATGGCCTATACAATTGCATTTTTCGGAACAAAGCCTTATGACGAAGCTTCTTTCAACGATAAAAACAAAGAGTTCGGATTTGAATTCCGTTATTATAAAGGACATCTGAATAAGAATAACGTGCTATTGACGCAAGGAGTAGATGCGGTCTGTATCTTTGTCAACGATACGGCCGATGCAGAAGTCATTCATGCTATGGCAGCCAACGGAGTAAAACTGCTGGCACTCCGATGTGCAGGATTCAATAATGTAGACCTGAACGCTGCCGCCACTGCCGGAATCACCGTTGTACGGGTTCCTGCATATTCGCCTTATGCCGTTGCCGAATATACCGTAGCACTCATGCTCTCTCTCAACCGAAAGATTCCACGCGCTTCGTGGCGTACAAAAGACGGAAACTTTTCCCTTCACGGTCTGATGGGATTCGACATGCACGGTAAGACGGCAGGTATCATCGGTACAGGAAAAATCGCCAAAATTCTGATTCATATCTTAAAGGGATTCGGAATGAATATACTGGCTTATGACCTTTATCCCGACTACAACTTTGCCAGGGAAGAACAAATCGTTTATACTTCTCTGGACGAATTGTACCATAGTTCCGACATTATTTCCCTACATTGCCCACTTACCGAAGCCACCAAATATCTGATCAATGACTACTCCATCAGCAAAATGAAAGACGGAGTCATGATCATCAATACCGGTCGTGGACAATTGATTCACACCAATGCCCTGATCGAAGGCTTAAAAAACAAGAAAATCGGTTCTGCCGGATTGGATGTGTACGAGGAAGAAAGCGAATATTTCTACGAAGACCAGTCCGACCGCATCATCGACGACGACGTGCTTGCCCGTCTGCTCTCATTTAACAATGTGATTGTCACTTCGCATCAAGCCTTTTTCACACGTGAAGCAATGGGAAATATCGCCATGACCACACTTCAGAATATCAAGGATTTCATCAACCACAAGCCTTTGCTAAATGAAGTGAAGAGATAGAACCTTTACCTGACTTCCCTTGTTACAGAAGTATATAAACAATTAGAAAAGGAGAAAATTATGAAGAAAGTAATACATAAAGCAGATACAAGAGGACATTCCCAATATGACTGGCTGGATAGTTACCATACCTTCAGTTTCGACGAATACTTCGATTCTGACCGTATAAACTTCGGTGCCCTCCGCGTATTGAATGACGACAAAGTCGCCCCCGGAGAAGGGTTCCAAACCCATCCGCATAAAAATATGGAGATTATCTCCATTCCATTGAAAGGACATCTGCAACATGGTGACAGCAAGAAAAACAGCCGTATCATCACTGTCGGAGAGATTCAGACGATGAGTGCCGGAACGGGTATTTTCCACAGTGAAGTGAATGCCAGCCCTGTAGAGCCGGTAGAATTCCTGCAAATATGGATTATGCCGAGAGAGCGGAATACACATCCTGTCTACAAGGATTTCAGCATCAAAGAGCTGGAACGACCGAACGAACTGGCAGTGATTGTATCGCCCGACGGCAGTACTCCCGCTTCACTTCTACAAGACACCTGGTTTTCTATCGGAAAGGTGGAAGCCGGAAAGAAACTCGGTTATCACTTGCACCAAAGTCATGGCGGCGTATACATTTTCCTGATCGAAGGAGAAATCGTAGTAGACGGAGAAGTACTGAAACGTCGCGACGGAATGGGCGTCTATGATACGAAAAGTTTCGAACTCGAAACATTGAAGGACTCACATATCTTATTGATAGAAGTACCGATGTAGAAATTTGGAATTAGAAATCATGAATCTTGAATGAATGAAGAATATAGCTGATATCCGGCAAGAATATACCAAAAGCGGGTTAAGGGAAAGCGAACTTCCCTGCGACCCGCTTTCACTTTTCAGCCGCTGGCTACAGGAAGCCATCGACGCAAACGTAGAAGAACCGACCGCCATCATTGTAGGTACCGTATCTCCCGAAGGCAGACCCTCGACCCGTACCGTACTGCTGAAAGGGCTGCATGACGGAAAGTTCATCTTCTACACCAACTACGAAAGCCGTAAAGGAAGGCAACTGGCACAAAATCCATACATTTCACTTTCCTTTGTCTGGCATGAACTTGAAAGGCAAGTACACATCGAAGGTACTGCCGCGAAAGTTTCTCCGGAAGAATCAGACGAATATTTCCGGAAGCGCCCTTATAAAAGCCGCATCGGTGCACGTATCTCTCCACAAAGCCAGCCTATCGCAAGCCGGATGCAACTGATACGAGCTTTCGTCAAAGAAGCTGCCCGATGGCTGGGAAAAGAAGTGGAACGCCCTGACAACTGGGGCGGATATGCCGTCACTCCTACCCGGATGGAATTTTGGCAAGGACGTCCCAACCGGTTACATGATCGCTTCCTGTATACCCTAAAGACGGATGGAAAATGGGAAATCAATCGACTTTCTCCTTGATTTCACTGATTTTTCTTGCCAACTCCAACTAGAATACGTAATATTGCAACTGTAAAAATAATCAGCTCATGACACTGGATTATATTTATCATAGCGGTTTTGCCATCGAAGCAGAAGGTGTGACCGTCATCATCGATTATTACAAAGATTCTTCGGAAACTGAACATAACCGGGGAATCGTACATGACTACCTCCTGCAAAGACCGGGTAAACTCTATGTATTGGCCACTCACTTTCACCCCGACCACTTCAACCGTGAAATACTGACGTGGAAAGAAACACGTCCCGACATCCGGTACATTTTCTCCAAAGATATTCTGAAAAGCCATCGTGCAAAGCCCGAAGACGCTACCTATATTAAAAAAGGAGAAACCTACGAAGACGAGACGATCCGCATCGAAGCATTCGGTTCGACCGATGTCGGCAGTTCGTTCCTGATCAATCTGCAAGACTGGAACATCTTCCATGCAGGCGATCTGAACAACTGGCACTGGAGTGAAGAATCTACCGAAGCGGAGATACGAAAAGCCAACGGAGACTTCCTTGCAGAAGTTAAATATTTAAAAGAAAAAGCACCGAAGATGGATTTAGCGCTGTTCCCAGTGGACCGCAGGATGGGAAAAGATTATATGAAAGGTGCAAAACAGTTCATCGAACAAATAAAAACTACTATATTTGTACCCATGCACTTCAGTGAAGACTACGAAGGCGGAAATGCCCTCCGTGATTTTGCCGAAAATGCAGGATGCCGGTTTGTCAGCATCACCCATCGGGGCGAAAGTTTTGAAATAACCAAATAAACACAATAATAATTATGAATAAGTTAACAATCCTGTTTCTTACCATGCTTCTCACATGCCTGCCAATGGCAATGAGAGCCGAATCGCACAAAGAAAAAAGAGATGATACCAGATACCTTGCGGGAGCTGTTCCTGTAGTAGATGGTAAAGTAGTATTTTCCAAGGAATTCCAGATTCCCGGAATGAGTCAGAAGCAAATCTACGACACTGTCATGAAGTGGATGAACGAACGTCTGAAAGAAAACAATAATCCGGACAGCCGCGTCGTTTTCAGCGATGAAGCACAAGGAACCATCGCCGGTGTAGGTGAAGAATGGATCACATTTTACTCCAGCGCCCTGTCATTGGACCGCACTTGGGTCAATTATCAGATCACCGTTACCTGCAAACCGGGCAGTTGCTTGGTAGAACTGGAAAAAATCCGTTTCACCTACCGCGAAACAGAAAAATACAAAGCAGAAGAATGGATTACAGATGAATATGCACTGAACAAAGCTAAAACCAAACTGGTACGCGGCTTGGCTAAATGGCGCAGAAAAACGGTAGACTTTGCCGATGACATCTTTATGGATGTAGCTGTAGCCTTCGGTGCTCCCGATACTCGTCCGAAGTCTGAGAAAAAGAAAAAAGAAGAAGAAGCACAGAAGCCGTCTATCGTTGCCGCTGCAGGTCCGCTGGTGATTGGTCAAGGCGGTAAAGTTACCACTGCAGAAGCAGATCAGTCAACTACTCCTGCTGCTACTTTAACGCCTGCAACTCCTGTCGGCAAGGCTTCAGCAGATATGCCGGGATATACAGAAATCGATCTGAAGCAGATTCCGGGTGATGTATATGCATTGATGGGCAATGGAAAACTGGTGATCTCTATCGGCAAAGATGAATTCAACATGACCAATATGACAGCCAACGCAGGCGGCGCACTGGGTTATCAAAACGGTAAAGCCGTAGCTTATTGCACACTTTCTGCCGATCAGCCCTACGAAGCGATAGAAAAAGCAGAAACTTATACACTGAAACTATACGCTCCGAACCAAACGACCCCTTCGGCTGTTATCGAATGTAAGAAACTACCTTCACAAACGACTCCGCAAGCCGGACAACCCCGTACGTATGTCGGAGAAATCGTGAAGCTATTGATGAAAAAATAACAAGATAGCAATCATGGAAATTAAAAGTAGATTTGATCACTTTAATATCAATGTAACGAATCTGGAGCGAAGCATTGCTTTTTATGAAAAAGCGCTTGGCTTAAAAGAACATAGTCGGAAGAAAGCTTCCGACGGTTCTTTCATCTTGGTTTACCTGACGGACAACGAAACCGGCTTCCTGCTGGAACTGACCTGGCTGAAAGATCATACCTCACCCTATGAACTGGGAGAAAACGAAAGTCATTTATGCTTTCGTGTAGCCGGCGATTATGATGCTGTACGGCAATACCACAAAGAAATGAATTGTGTCTGTTTTGAGAATACAGCCATGGGGCTTTATTTTATCAACGACCCGGATGACTACTGGATAGAGATACTTCCACAAAAGAAGTAACCTTATAAAAAGAAGCGGGGCAGGATGATCATCCTGCCCCGCTTCTTTTTATAAGGTTGTTAGCTATTCATGACATAACACATCCCCAAAATGCTTGAAATAATGAAAAAACATCCGGGAATAAATAAACGAACAAACAATCTTGTCAATTGCATTTTTTGCTCGACAAACATTGCATCATTATCCAAATTATACCAAACTGTAACTTTATCACCTATATGAAAATCTTTCGGGTAATATGAAAATTGTGTGATATCCTCCACAATAATATTGGGATTGATAGACCGACAACATTTTTCACCCTCTCCTTCTAATGTAAATTCAACAGACGGGCGCATAAGAAGCTTTCCATCCTTCACATAAGTATCAACATCCACTACTATTCCATCTATCTTCTTAATGTATTTCGTTTCGACTCTCTTGATTAAAAGACAAAACATTCTCATCTTAATGATCAAACCAAGTCCATGGCCAGCCAGCAAAAGTGCTAGTATACAAACAATTGTTCCCATTTATTTTTTATGTCGGTTAGCTCTCTTTTTCCGAATATCCGCTTTCATCTTCGCGGCTCCGGAACCATGTTGTCCACGAATATAAGTCGCTTTCTTCGCTTTCGTCTTCACTTTCTCCTCTTCCTGGGGCTTATCTTTCTTACCTTTAAAGACGATTCCACCCATGATTGCATCTTCTATACTCATATATATTATATTGTTAGCATTCACATTTCTGATGCAAAGATAAGCCTTTTCTACGGAATTGTTTATCTTTGGCGGATAAAACAATACATAATCACCAAAATGGCAACAATAACCCTTTCCGCAGAAAAGGACCCGATGGGAGCTGCAATCTCCGATTATTTCAATCATCACAGAGCTGACCGCTTGCGAGTATTCTCTTCTCAATTCGAAGAAGATGAAATCCCCGTTAAGGAATTATTCCGAAGTATACAGTCCATGCCAGTCCTCGAACGCACTGCCCTGCAAATGGCTACGGGAAGAATATTAGATGTAGGAGCCGGAAGCGGCTGCCACGCATTGGCACTTCAAGAAATGGGAAAAGAAGTTTGCGCCATTGACATCTCTCCGCTTTCCAACGAAGTAATGAAACAACGCGGCGTCAAAGATTCCCGCCTGATCAATCTCTTTGACGAAACATTCACCGAAACATTCGATACGGTTCTGATGCTGATGAATGGTTCGGGCATCATAGGAACACTAAATAATATGCCTGCCTTCTTCCAACGGATGAAACGTATCCTACGCCCTGGCGGATGTATTCTGATGGATTCAAGTGATCTGCGCTATCTTTTCGAAGAAGAAGACGGCAGCATGCTTATCGACCTGGCAGGCGATTATTATGGGGAAGTAGATTTCCAGATGCAATACAAGGATGTAAAAGGAGATACATTCGATTGGCTATATATCGATTTTCAGACTCTTAGCCTGTACGCCTCCGAATGTGGATTCAAAGCAGAATTAATCAAAGAAGGAAAACATTATGACTATCTGGCAAAGCTGAGCCTTGCCTGACAGCGTATTATTTTAATCAGAAAAAGCCCTATTCAGGATAGTGACAGTATCACATCGGAATAGTGTAACCATACTAACGATATAGTGTCACCATCCCAGTGTGATAGTGACACTATATCTATTGTGCCCGCATCCGGTTCAGAGACCGGCAATAAGCACTTATTTCAGCATTTCATTGATCTGCTGAACCAGTGAAGCAAACTCTTCTTCATTATACAGACGAGTCAGTTTTACAATCTTTCCTTCCCGGTCTATCAGCACATTCCGTGTGATTCCGGCATCACGCAATGCATATTTTGCAAAAATATCAGCTCCCGGATCCAGTCCCAGCGAGTAAGTCACTCCGGTAGACTTTGCAAAGGCAAGCACTTTTTCAAGCGGTTCGTCACGGTCTATTCCAATCAGTGCAAAGTCTGCATTATCCTTATGCTTCAGCCAAATGTCTTTTTCTATAAAAGGCATTTCCTTACGGCATACTCCGCACCAACTTGCTGTAAACTGCAACATGACAACCTTCCCACGAAGAGAAGACAAAGTCACTTGTTTACCATCCGTCAATGTAATCGTAAAATCAGGGGCTATCTCCCCTATTCTGACAATATATCCTGTACTATCAGCTTGTGCCGACATCGCTTCAGTAGCCACTTTCACTGTGTCTGAAACGCTCTCAGCAGCTTCTGCTCCTTTCTTCTGACCGGAACAAGCCAGTAAACTAACGGCTAATAAAGCCACACCACATACATTCATAATTTTCTTTTTCATCTTCTTGCAATCATTAGTGAGACTGCAAATATAAAAAAAGTACATGATGTATTTGCATTTTTAAAATAAATTCGTACCTTTGCACCCGCAAAACAGAAAACGCCTCTTTAGCTCAGTTGGCCAGAGCACGTGATTTGTAATCTCGGGGTCGTTGGTTCGAATCCGACAAGAGGCTCTCCTCAAAATTCAAATGCCGCTATATGCGGCATTTTTTATATCCTTTTCATTCGATGTTCACGAAACACAACCATACTCACAGCTATCAGAATCAACAGAATTCCAATCAGGGTATTCAATGTGAAAAGCTCATTGAATACAAAAACACCGATCACAACTGCTGTCAGTGGCTCCATCGCTCCTAAAATAGAAGTGAGAGTAGGTCCTGCATTTTTAATTGCCTGTACTAAAGTAATATTTGAAATAGCTGTAGCAGGTAAAGCTAATCCTAAGATAATAAGCCATACATAACCGTCCGTCACTATGCGAAGACCGGATGTACAACAAGCACCTATTATATAAAAAAGTGCTCCCAAACTCATGACATAACAAGTGAGTACCGTAGAATTAATCTTCACAGCCCTCGTTTTACGCACTCCTATGATATATCCGGCATACGAAAAAACAGAAACACAAGCTGCCACCAGTCCCATCGGTGTATTCCCATCTTTTACATCTACTCCACCCAACGAAAGTACAGATGCACCGGACAGGGACATCAACACAGCAACAATCACCCACACCGACTTTTTCTCCCGAAAAACAAACATCATAACCAATGCAACAGCCAACGGATACATAAAATGAATCGTAGACGCTACTCCACTGGCAATATTCTGATACGCGATAATTAAGCTGAAAGAAGTAATCGCCCTCAACAAGCTCAAAGTAAAGACAACTGCCAAGTCCTTTCTTTTCAACCGGAAGTCACAGCCGGAAAATAATCCGAATATGACTAACACTACCGAAGCTATCCCCCAACGATAAGAAAGTACTTCGAAAGCTGAAAAACCTACCAGCAATAAAGTGATGGAAAAAAACGGAGCCAGTCCAAAAGTGGAAGAGGAAACCGCCGCATAAAATATGCCTTTGATACGATTCATGAATATATTCGACTAAAATCCGATATTTATGACTGCAAAGATATAAATATAAATTCAAGAAGACATCAAACAGGAATAATTGCCATTATCATTTTTTTTATGTTCTTTTGTCACAAGTCCGCTGGTTCTTCGTCAATATTGATAGAAACCATAAAAATAAAGAATATGAAACAAAAACTACTATCAGGCTTGATTGCTTTATTCCTTTGTCTGTCAAATGTTTCGGCAGGTGATAATTTAAATAACATTTTCAAGAAATATCAGAAATATAAAGGAGAAGAAATCATTTGTGAACAGCTGGATTTACCAAAAGAGCTTAGAAAAGCAAAAGCGGGCAAGACAAGTAAAGATATTAATATAGATGAACTCCAACAGTCTATAGACATGGGATTTCGCAAGGCCCAAATACTTGTATGTTTCTCTTTGGAGAATGTATTTGCTTCGGAACCTATAACCGAAGTATTCACTTCAAAATCGGCGAAAGAATTCATGAGTGACTTCGCACATTTAAGAAAAAGAATGCTGAACGACACAAAACTTACTCATTTCACAGTAAACAAGAAAACCTGCAATGTCGATTGTTTTTTGTATATAGATGAAAAGCCGACAACTGAAGAAGGGTATCTATTTCTGAAAATGATAAACGGATCGATTAATTGTATTATCCACTTTTATGGCGAATTAAAAACAGAAGATATTATCAAATCTATCGAAGATGGTACATTTATCGGAATTAGCGGATTTGAGCCTACGTTTACTCTGGTCGAAGACTAATTGTTTTTATCCGTATGCTGACGTCCGATTTCAAACGAATATTTCTACCGATGAGCAAATTACTCTATCGGCGCGCTTTTCGTTTGACTGCGAATGTTCAGGATGCGGAAGATCTGGTACAAGAAACTTTTTTACGTCTTTGGCGACGACACGATACACTGGAGAATGTGAACAATCCCGAAGGTCTAGCCTGCGAAATATTGAAAAACGCTGCGATTGACTTACTACGGACACGTCATATTCATTCCGAATTAACCTTAGAACATGAGCCGGAAGACAATTATTCGACGGTTCACGAAACAGAGGTTTGTGATGCACTTATCCTGGCAAACAAACTGATAAAACAGTTGAAGCCTCAGCAACAACGTATTCTAACTTTGCGTTCACGGGAAGAGTGTGAAATGGCAGAAATTGCCAATCTGACAGGAGAAACAGAGGACAATGTACGTGCTATACTCTCCCGTAGCCGAAAGAAGCTGAAAGAAATGTTTTTAAAAAAGATGAATCATGGATTATAAAGAAGTAGAACAATTGCTGGATAAATTTTATAATGCCCATACGACTTGTCCGGAAGAACAAAAACTGTATGACTGGCTATGTTCTGAAGAATGCTCAGAAGAATTATTCATTGACCGTGAAATAATACGTACTTATATACAACAACATCCACCGGTAGATATCCCGAAAGATATAGAACTTAAAATGGAAGTGCTTATCGACCAATGGGCTGATTCAGAACATCAATCTATTCGCAAGAAAATATACCCGAAATGGAAATACATAGCCGGAACTGCTGCTATAGCAGCATTAGTCATAGGAGCTACATTTTATTTTCATTCGCCTCAGAAAGGAGTTTATGTAGACACTTGTCAAACACCGGAAGAGGCTTACGTAGAAGTCCAAAAAGCATTGTCTCTAATTTCTGAAACAATGCAAAAAGGTATAGACCCCATAATAGACCATCAATGAAAGACAAAAAGACATTCGTTTTATATATTCTAACAGGGAAAAGGATATGAAATGGCTGATTTGCATACTAATCTGTTGGTGCAGCATAGGAAATACTACAGCACAACATTATTCATTCAATCGTTATGCCGATATCGACGGCATAACACGTGTTTATATATCAAAAACACTATTGAAAGCAATCATTAAGAGCGAAAATCCTGCAATGAAAATATCGGGGAATAAAGTCAATCTTAATAATAAGGAATTATTAAGTAAAATGGACGGGATACTTGTGTTGACAGGAACCAATACCCGAATAGCCAATATGATGCATGAGGATGCCACAAAACTCAGTCATACAAAAGAATATGAACATATACTATACCGCAATGAGAAAGAACTGGCCATTGACGTCTTCACACGTGAATCGAAAGGAGTAATCCTTGAGATTATTCTCATTGATAAAACAGATCAAAATAACCGGATTATACAATTAATGGGACAATTCACCCCTGACGATATTCTTTCTATGATTAAAATCTGAGACAATGATCCACTAAAGTCTCAAATATTGTTTATAACTGCCTCACTGCTGCGAGCCATACGGCTTGTAGCAGAACTATCTGTTTCCAATTTTCAGTCTATGTACAATGTATTCGATTACTATCCGATTATGCCACCTTATTTCACCTTACTTCCTCTGAAGTATAAAAACAAATCTAATATCATCTCATTTTATATCCTTTATGAATTTGCAGATAAAAAAACTTCCTTTTATTATTCATTTTTAAATAAAAGAGTGTATTTTTGAAACCACATACATAGCTAATATTATCACATATAGCATTAAAATACTATATATCAACATTTTAATATTATATTTTATACATAATTAAATGTCTTATAAAACAAACACTATTTTCAAGAAGCAATAAATAACCAATTAAAAAACAAAGATTATGGCATTATTTGTAAATCCCGGCAAAGATTGGGAAAAGAACATGAGTGAAGAAGACATCGCACAAATGGAATCACAAGGTTATGATGTAACAGAACTACGCGCCAAACGCGCAAAATCTGCAGAGGAAGAAGAAAAAGAGCGCCTCCGCGAAAAAGAAGAGCGGGAAAACTTCAAGAATCCAACTAACCTGAACAAACTCGCCCCTTACCTGCAGACACCACGTGACATGAGCACTTCTTTTTTCAAAGCTATGGCAGGCAGCGCCCCCTGGCTATTCAAAGATCGTTGGAAAAGAAAATATACCGAGGCTCCTATTGTTTATGCCGCGGTAGTGCAAGCTAATACCGCCCTATGGATGCCCGGTAATAACGATTATTATCCTGCCGTATTTGTTTTTGCACTTGATCAAAAACACATTCACGACACCGAATGGCTAAAACAAATAGCAGAAGAAATAAATGTATTGCAAGATGCCGACCAGATCCCCGGTGATTGCCGCAAACTAATACAGACATTACGCGATGATACCAGCGAATTCTGTTTTCGTATCGGCAAAAGTGTATGTGGTGATGCCAACGCATGGTGTGCCACCTATAAATTCGACAAACAGACAGCACTGCCACGCAAGGCTTTACCATCCGATGGCATCGTCCCTTTTCTATTAAAGTCCGCCCCGGTAGAAAATCAATTTGTTGATTTCAAACTAATCCCGACTGAATTTTATATCGGCTAAAAATAGATAAGCAGAAATAGGCAAACCGAAAGTAAACAATATTTTTTTCATCATTTATAATTATATCTCACATAAGGAATATGCATGCATACATTATCCAACAACTAATAAGAATTATATTGTTTATCACTATCGGTTTGCCTATAGGACTAAAAAGTTTTGCCCAAGAAACAAAACGTTTCTATATGGAACTGGACACTCCCCGCAATGGAGCCAAAGCAGGACAAGAGCTTGAATTAAAATACATCAGCACAGCCGATTTCGATTCTGTATCTCCACCCGACTTCGGAACGCTTATAGAAACAGTTGAAGGAGCAACACCACACAAAGCCGGTCATACAGTAAAAAACGGCATATTGACAGATATCTACGAGCAGGGATTCAGCTACCGCATACGTTTCAAGAAGCCAGGAAACACCAAACTACCTCTGGCATCCATCAAGGCAAACGGAAAGGAATACGAAACACCTCTGACCAGTGTATGGGTACATCCGGTCGATACCAATATCGACAGTGTAAAATGCAGCATTCAGCTGGAGGATTCTTATCGCAAAGGAGTTTTCACTGCCATCGGGATCTGTCTCTTAATCGCCTGGTTATTGATCCGCTTATCGTTTCAGAAACAAAAAAAATAAAGAGACAGGATAAATAAAACAGAGAATAACCCTATCTCATTAATCCATCATTATCTGCATCTGCTTATTTATTTTTTAAGTATTCTCTTTAAATGTTCGACATCTAAAAGTAAGTTCACTGTTTCAAAATTTCCTTTATAAAAAACGCCCCAGTTATTGAAAACACAAGGCAGGTCTTTCGCTTTTTGGAGTGTATCCACTTGAATTAAAGATACAGGAACGTTATTTGTATCACAATACTGTTTTACCATTTCAATCTTTTGATAAATATAAGGGCATTGCATATCATAATAAATAGTCAGATCTTCGCTTTCAATTTTCATTTTTTTCGCGTTTTGCGCAAATTTCGGCATTGTCCCGTCAAAAGAAAGTGCAAGCAGTTCATATCCATTATCAGTCGCATCAACAACTTCAAAACCGAATTTCTTCGCAAACGATTGGTCAGAAAGCCAGTTCTTCTGCTTCTTTGAGCCAAGCATACAAACACCGGATTTGCCTTTTTCTTTGGCGTCTGTCAGGCAATATTCCATCAAAGCTCTTCCATACCCATTCCCCTTAGGACTTCCTAAGACCCATAAGCAATACAGATAATAATAGTTATCACCAATGATGGGAACCCAAGCTGTCTCAAGAGGTGCATACTCAATAAAAACCGTAGCTTTTGCATTTAGCTTTCTAAAAACATGACCTTCATTTAGTCTGTCGGAAAGCCATTGCCGCTTCGCGTCAATACCTGCATGAGGCTTTTTACTGCGAATAATGCAGCATAGATGCTCATCACTGAGGTTTTCCTTTGTTAAGTTTACAAAATCTGTATTCATATACGCATTCGTTTTAAATTAGATATCATCAATCAACCGATCTTAACGGTGCACTCTGCCATTTTGGCTGAATATAATAGTTATAGTTTCATAAGAGATAGTGATTTAGTATTAAAATCCTCTTTAAATCTTTCTCTCTGCCAAAAAGAGATAAGATTCTTTTTTGCTCTTCTATAGTTGGTATCTTGATAATTAAATTCCCAATGAATATTTCCTTATATTCTTTTACACAAACAGACTGCCAAATATCGTTTTTCTTAATTTGAAGATCCCCCATGACCTCAATATCCATTAAAGGAAGTTTGAATCTGGCAAAATTAGAACGAAACAAATCATCCTCTTTTGTTTCCGGAGATATTTCCATATATGTTTTTAGCAAGTGTTGCAATTTGCATGAATTCATTTCGGTAGTCAAAATATCGATATCAGCAGTTTCTCCGACCTCTATACCTGATAAAATCATAGCAGATGCACCTATAACATAAAAATCAGGACTTATTTCCTGTAATTCAACAGTTATACTTGCAAGACTCTGAGTTATCTTATCTTTAATTTTCATATCTCCAATAATATATAACAAAAATACAAAATATATTTCAGAAAGGTAAAAGAGCAGGCTTTAATAATACCATTAATGAATGTAATGAGAGCAACTATCGACAAAATTCCTCTTTTTCTATGTAGCTCTAACCTCCTGCAAATTTCATCAATCGCCTTATTATAACAACTACAAGGTTCAGTACTACGATATTCCAATGTCAGGGTTTGATAAAAAATATTAAGAGATTGGTCGCTTCCTATCCTTGGTTGCATAATCTTTACGCATTTTAATTCTAAATATTGCCTCCATATTAGCAAATCCTTATTTTTCCCTAGCAAACTTTTGACACCTCAACAGCATAAACAGTATTTATGGGATAATTTTAGAAAAGCTGAAACGAGTAAGCAAAGAATTATTCTATTTCCTTAATTCGTTCAATCTGTCTATCCAGAAAATAATCAGTATATAGGCTGTAGTCTTCCATTTCATAAAACGCTATCAGTCCTTTTCTGTAATTCAGTATATCCGAATCTTTGACAGGATATACGGGAATGATGCCAACATTCATCAAAGAAATACTTTCTATCATTCTTGCAGTCCGTTTGTTCCCGTTTGAAAATCTCATCAAACGACAACTGAAAGGCCATGACATACATCAAACATCATCCCGGCCGGATTGCACTCATTTTGCTAAATACAGGAAGCGATCTATAGCTTATTGTCGAAGATATGTTACAAGAGAATGTATATATCCTGTGATCTGGTGAAGCGGAAGCTCAGGAACCGGGTTATAGTAGACAGATTGGAACTAAAGCTATGTACACACTGCGAGAAAACTCTTCCGTTACACCGGTTTTACGCTGGCAGGATATATATGGTCAATTTTAAACATTATAGTAATGCCATGAGGAATAGATATGGATACAATAAGAGCAATTGAAGGAGAGTTATCGATACAAAACTTCAAGAAGATATTAAACATATATAAATAAGACAGGATTATTTTTTTTACGTCATTTTTTTATCTATATTAAAGGTCAGAGAATAAACCAACAATTTTAAATACTTTAAAGAGATCCAAGCAAATAACAAAAACATATTTTACACAACGCCTTAAAGTCTGAAAAATAGTAACATTATTTAAAATCCAGTAGTTATGAAAACAATTAATTATTTTTCCGGCTCATTGCTTGCATTATTATTTTATGCACTATTTGCTGCATGTAATAATGATTTGCAAACTATTGCTGTCACTGAAATAAAAGGAATAGAACAAACTCTCTTAAACGAAAGCAATACTTTAATAAGTTCAGATGTAGCAACAGATAGTACTATGCTTGGTAAAGACAACACAATATCCAACTCAACGTCTGCTACTAATACATTCTTCACTAAACAAGAATATGAAGAGGGGATGGATTGGTGGAAAGATAGAGAAGGTGCGCTACCTGCTCTATATGAATATCAGGTATCCTGTCGTGATTTTCCTTCTGGACATGATCCTGATACTTGCATATATTATATGACCATTATTTGGACTTGTTATCCTCCTATTACAGAAGCTAATTGGATGGATTATCAATATATGCAAGTACAACATAGGCTAATAAGTGGTACTACTGCATTTCCTTGGCGTTATTTAGGTGAAGGGGGCCCGGGGAATTATAATTATGGAATAGTGAAAGTCAATGGATTTCAAGATCCTATGGATTTAAATGCTACACATTTGCCTACTAGAGTTCAGCTTAGATATAGATTGTTGCATAAAGATTTCCCAGGGAAAGCAGATAAAAGTATTAATGATAAAGAAAAATGGTACAATAAAAACCTTGCAACTGGATGGTATTATAAAGATTACAATTAGCCAACTTATAATAACCCTTATGGTTATAATTCACAGGATTTCAACAATATGGAATCACTAAAATTCATAATTAATGATCCTAAGTGTGGCTCATCTTTTTCTGTAAGAGTGCTTGTTGATGGATATTTAGTTTTTCCCCAATTAGTAGGCGGAAGATATGAAGTTACTGTTCCAAAATTTAGGAAGACTGGAGAATATCTCATAACAGCTGAATACGCAGGCAATGTTTCGGAAGAATTTAAAACTGCAGTGCGACACGGTATCTATCAAGAATATACAAGCAAAGAAATTTATATCATGTTTAGTTGCAATGAGTTTAGCTATGATTAACAACCTTACATATCACAATAATGAAACGAATACTTTTAATTCTATTTTGCAGTCTACATAGCATTTTGTTTCTCCGTTCACAAAACGCTAGCAGCGACATCATCTTCAAACAGTTCTTCGATAATGCCGTTGCTTTTGCTGACACATACCCACGTGAGAAGGTATACTTGCATTTTGATAATAGTAGTTATTATGTAGGAGATACTATATGGTTTAAAGCCTACACGGTATATGCTGAGAACAATATGCCAAGCACCATCAGCAAACCCCTTTATGTAGAAATGCTCGACCAGACAGGGCATATTACCCAACGCCAAATCATTGAATTGAATAGCGGTGAAGGACATGGACAGATAATCCTGAATGAAAGTACCATGTCCGGCTATTATGAAATCAGAGCTTACACCCGTTGGATGCTCGCATTCAGCGAACCTTCTTACTTCTCACGTACATTCCCGATCTATCAGTCTGCACAAGGAGAAAGACCAGAACGGAGGATTTCGACCTATAATCTGAATCCTTCCATGAAACAGCGACCGAAAAATGTGACAGATAAACTTGCTATCCAATTCTTTCCCGAAGGAGGAACACTCGTGAAAGGCATCTCTTCTCGTGTGGCATTTAAAGCTGAAAGTAGAGAAGATGGTAATGTTATCCTTGAAGGTGCCATTTATACGAAAGACGGGGAAAAGCTGACAGAAATAAAAACCCTACATGACGGAATGGGAATATTCACTTATACACCCGAAGAAAAACCAGCAGTAGCTAAAGTAACTTATAAAGAAAAAGAATATAAATTCAATCTACCGGACGCCCTTTCCGCCGGATATGTATTGAACGTGAATAATTCAAGCGGAGCTATTGTAGGTAACGTATTGAGCAATGAGAATACCCCGGATGCAGACATTGTAGCATTCATAAGTCATGAAGGTCGCCCCTATTCGTATTGGATACTACGAATGAGATCAGGTGGAAATCAAACTTTCTTACTTAAAACGCGCGATCTTCCCGGAGGCATATACCAAGTCAGTCTACTAGACAAAACCGGGAATATGCTGTGCGAACGATTTACATTTGTGCAACCCAATAAATTGAATTCAATACAATTAAATGGAATTAAAGACATTTACCGGCCTTTCGAACCAATTCGCTGCGAAATACAAGTAACAGATCAAAAAGGAAATCCTTTACAAGGTTCTTTATCCATATCAGTAAGAGATGCTATACGTTCGGATTATGCAGAATATGATAATAATATATTTACAGATATGTTATTAACATCCGGTTTAAAAGGATATATTGATAAACCGGGGTATTATTTTGCAGATATTACACTTCGCAAATTGCAAGAACTTGATGTTTTGCTCATGGTTCACGGTTGGCGTCAATATGACTTATCACAACTTATTTCCGGTAAAAATGAAAAGCTACTTCAACAGTCAGCTGAAAAAGAGTTGTTACTACAAGGACAGATTCGTTCTTCTCTATTAAAAAAAGAAATGAAAGATATGGAGGTAAGCGTCATGGCTAAAGTGGACAATACATTTGTAGCAGGAAATACGTTTACAGATGAAAACGGCAAATTTCAACTTCCGGTTACTAGTTTTGAAGGAGAAGTAGAAGCGGTATTCCAGATACGCCGTAGGGGATCTAAACATAAGAAAGATGCTTCTGTTATGCTCGACCGTAACTTCGCCCCTACCCCACGTGCCTTCAGCTATGAAGAAGAACATCCACAGTGGATGGACAAAAACTCATGGATCACCCTTTCCAACCGTATAGACTCGCTATATGTAGATTCTATTAGCAAAACTAACAACACCTATTTATTGAGCGAAGTGGAAATAGCAAAAAAAAGAAAAAATAAGAACATCACTACTCAAGTATTCGAGAAAAGCGTAGACGCATACTATGATGTAACGCGATTGGTTGATGAATTACGCGATCAGGGAATAGTAATTAATACTATACCCGACTTGCTTAGTAAAGTGAATCCTAACTTTTCATACGATGTGCAAGACGGAAGCTCACGATATAAAGAGAAAACAATCTGTCTCATTGTTGGCAAACAAGTACTTGATACTTTAACTGCTTGGACATTGTGGAATGAGATAGATGGTATAAAACAGATTATGATATGCGAAGGAAGCAATTCGTATACTAATGAAGTGCTTAATTCAATACACGGTTCAAATATGACAAAAGGACAAAATGTAAAAGACATGATGACAGCAATGAATCCCCCACGTACCTTTGATGACAGTTTCTATCTTTATGGAGATGCTGCAAAGAAAAAAATATCGTTAGACGATACTGAAAAGGCCAAATCAGAACCCCTTTTTAGAAAGAAATCATCAGGAATCAACAATAATGTAAACGTCAATATCGATTTTTCAAGATTCGGACAATATGCTTTATTCTACATAACTCCGCATTTTGACTCCAATTATAGCAGATTAACGCAAAAGTCAATGAAGGCTGCCCATGGAACACGTCGTACAATAATCCAAGGATATTCTCGCCCATTAGCTTTCTATTCTCCTGTCTACAAAGACAAAATACCGACTGCAAATGTCAACCATCGTCGCCGTACACTTTATTGGAATCCTACTATACAAACTGACAAAAATGGTAAAATTAGCATAGAATGTCAGAACGGTATGTATGCCAATCCGGTCATTATCCACGCAGAAATGCTGAAAGGTGGAATCCCATGCAGTATTACGATTATTGGAGAGAAGAAAAAAAAATAAACCAGTAAATATCTCCAAAGTCCCTTTTAGGATTTCAATTTAGATGAAATACCGCCATTTCCGACAAATTCCCCTAATGATGTCAAGGGTCGGTCAAGGATAAAAACAATAGTGAGACAATTGGAATACATGAAACAGATATTTAATGAAGAACAAATAAATAAAGCTGCATTCATCATCGAAAGCCCTTTATCAAAGCTTTCTGAGCTTTATCATAGCGAAGTTAAGAATCTTGCTATTTTAATGTATTGAACTACAAGAAAGGATTAATATCTTTTTGCGAAACTGGAGAATATTCTCTTTATACTGATTACTTCTTGAATAAACAAATCGAAAGAATAAAAGAAATAGAAGAATAAAAAACAGCCTTCCTCTCAAAACACCATCCTTATATCATGGTATTAACCAAAAGCTGGGAACAAAGTGGGAACATTTTGGATTAAGAGAAAAGAAAAACCCTCTCAGAAATCATCTGAAAGGGTTTTATGAGGTTCCTGGCGCACTACTTCCAGTACTAAGAACCAAGAATTTAGCTCTATAACGGGCTACAAAAATCACCGGACCCAAGATTAAGTTCTATTCGGAGACAAACATTTTAGTTCGAACCAAACTTGATTTTTTATTGTTTTTTGTTCGGGAATTTCCCGCCTTTAATTATCTTCATCCTGTTTTACCTGCGGAATTATCAAGTAACTCCAGCCTAGTTCTCAGTGATGCATTTTCCGAGACCAACTTCCTATTTTCACACTCCAACTCTTTATTTCTATCACGCAAAAAAAAGATTAAACTATCATTATTATGCGTATTAGACATATAATCCGTGATTTTAGGAAGTTCTTCCACATACATAGTACCTTTACCGGTCATCAACCAGTCTGCACTGAGACGTGGATAAGCACATAGAATACGTTCTATACTATCAGAATTCATTGATGACCTATTCTTCAAAGCTTTATTCACAAGTCCATTTGATAATTTAGCACTAACAGTCAAGCTATTAGCGTTCAATTTCTCCATTTTCATAAAAGCTTCAAGACGATCTATGAATGCTTCTTTAGATATTGACATATTCTCCATATCATACCATTTTAGAACATTTCTCCATCAAAAGAGAAATTTTCTTCATTTTTTCATTGCTTATATAGAAATGTTCTATATATTTGCAACATAGTTTCAAAATCAATGCAACAAATGTACAACAAAACTAGAACATGTGCAATAGCGAAAAAACGCTATTCCTTTAAAAAAGGATATCTGCAAGTCTCATTAGAGGAAAAAGATAAGCTCAAAAATGACTTGAAAGTAGTACTGAATAACCCTTCAAGATCATACTTCTCAAAGAAGCTAAATTCAGGGATTATAGATATTTCTGTTACCCTATTTACAGCAATTACGAATGTATTCCAAAAATACGGCATAACAGATTGCTGGACAATTGAAGAAATGTAACTATGAATCGAAACATCACACTAGCAAAACGAGAAAATGAAATTGCTGAATGCGTTGCCTGGGGAGGATCTTATAAAGAAACGGCCTCATTGCTTCAGATCAGTGTTCGGACTGTCGATAATACACTCCGCAGAATCAAAGAGAAATTGGGATTGAACAAGATCAATGAGATTTCGGCCTGGTGGTTCTGTACACATCATGATATCAGCTTTGACCTATCTCCTTTCGCAAGGAAGATTGTCGCATCAACACTACTCATCGTATTCCTAGGAGGTGAAATTGCAATATTTACTGACTCAACATGTACAGTCCGTCGCCCTCGCAGGAATCGTACAGAATACCGTACCAGAAGACAGGAAACTTCTATTAATCAACCATATATCATTTAACTAAATACGCATAAGGAATGCGGCCGGTGCAAGTCCGGGATTTTATTTATACATTATATTCTACTCAAGAGAATAGAAGTTTAATCATTCCAATTATTAATCATTAAAACACCGTGTTAAGGAGACACGTAGGGTATCCAGTCCCTGGTTAAGGTTTGTTACACAAAGATTGCCGGGTGAAATTCCCGGCATACGGGTAGTGGTGTAAGGTAGCACAACGGAGTTTTTCAGCATTCCTCCGATGATACGGGGATCGATCCCCGAATACCCACGATTTCTAGTATTAATTTTAAGAATAAACATTATGGAAAATTTAGAAGAAGAAACAAAAAAAATTACTTCAGCAATGGTTCAAATTTCAGAGATTATCACAACAAGCGGAATGAGCGGAATTTGTATTTTACATAAGGGTAAAGGAAATGTTATGGCTTCTCCATTACTAATACAAGGAACTACTCTTGATATCATACCGGCAGTTGTATCAGTCATGAAGAACCACCCAGTAGCTCGCGAAATATTTCTTACAGCCTGCGAGTGTTACAAATGCCAAGAAAACGAACAAGCAGTGCCAAGAGATATGCCAGCTTATTTGAAGGGAATTATAGAAGATTTGTTTAGGAAAGGATAGAGCAAGCTATGAAAGTTGTACACTCTCCCAGCCCATCCACCAATCCGAAGAAAAGAGAGAAAATTAATCTTTTCGAGAATGATGATCCGGAAGAAGTTGCAGCTCTATGTCAGCAATCTGCTCAGCAAGAATCAAACAAAATATTGTTAAGAATAGACACCCGGACGCAAGTTCTCGTAGATCCTAAAGATGCGACCCAAGAACATGCAGAAAAACTACGGCAGCGGTATAAATTAGATTATCACCGCAAAGCCGTAGGAGGGCGTAAAAAAGGATAATACTATGTACGTAGACAATGACCATCGTGGTTACCTCACGATTAACGATATTCATCCTGAAGACGCAAAGCGCCTTCAACTTATTATTCAGCAAGCGGACAAGCAACTTTTATCCCATCCTATTGAAGTCCTTGAGAAACAGCTTCACTCACAACTAACAGAACTTGTTTCTCCTATACAAAATAATAAACCATAACTATGCATTTTACTGATGATGACATAAAGCGCATCAAAGATGCCTCTGCTAACCATTTGGTAGACGTAGTACAAGACTTTCAGAATCTTCGCAAGTCCGGTACTAGTTACGTTTGTGACTGTCCCGTCTGCAAGGCTTCGAAGAAGTTTAGTATCAATCCTGCTAAAGATATTTATAGCTGTTTTTCCTGCCATCAGATAGCTGGAGCAGGTGCGCTTGACTATTTAATGAGAGTTGAGAAAAAAGAATTCCCTGATGCTCTCGAATACTTAGCACACAAATTTAGCATCTTACTTGATCAACGGCCGGAAGATAAAAAGAAGCCGGTTATTAAGATGAAAAAAGGGAGCAAAAAAGCTAAAGGGAATGATACAGATAGTTTTTGTGCTAAAATGCTTTCTGAATCAGGTCTGACATTTGAGGATGTTACTGCAAAAGTATATAAAACCGGCGATACTAGTTCTGTCTTTGAATTACGTACCTTTCGTCCAGGCACTATCAATGAAAATGGCGTCATCGATCCTAAAGGCGACGACGTGATCATTGAATACTATGATCTTGAAGGAATGCCGGTAACATATGCGCGAAAAGATCACCGGAAAAAAGAAACAGGAGAACGAAAAGAATATTTCCGTGTGCGATGGCAATTCCCGGATGCCCATCTTGATAAAGAGGGAAAACCTTATAAGTACAAGTCACCATCAGGAAGCGGCACCCCAATCTATATTCCAGAAAAACTGCGACGTTTATATAAAGAGAAACAGCAGATACACAGGCTTTATATTCAGGAAGGCGAGAAAAAAGCAGAAAAAGCTTGTAAGCACGGGATTCCGTCTATTGCAGTTAGTGGTATACAGAATCTCGGACTAAATGGCGCTCTTCCGGAAGATCTAGTCCGTATCATCACAACTTGTGGCGTAAAGGAAGTAGCTTTTATCTTCGATTCAGATTGGGACGACATAAGCACAAACGTCCGTCTTAATGATCGAGTCGAAAAGCGTCCTAGTTATTTCTTCTTCGCAGCTCGTAACTTTAAGGAATATATGCGTACCTTAAAAAACCGGAATATTTATGTTGAGATATTCATTGGACATATCCAAAAGAATCCTGCTGGAGACAAAGGAGTAGACGATCTGTTAGCAAATAGTCTAAGAGAGCATGAGGACGAGTTAGCTCAGGACATAGATTATGCTTGTAACGAAAAGAAAGGCCTAGGGAAATACATAGAAATGTTCAAGATAACAACTTGGACAGATCATAAGCTGCAAGAACTTTGGTGCTTGCATGCACCTGAAGCATTCGCCGAACGCCATAAAGACATACTAAAGAATCTTCCGGAATTCGTATTTGGAAGATATCGTTGGAAATTTGACGATTCCGGTAAATTTGTCCTCGCACAGCCTTTTGATGATGACGAAAAATTTTGGGAAGAAGTTGAAAAAGAAAATCGATCCGGACAATCTCGCATCGAATACCAGTTCTGCTATGTCAACTCACATAACTTCCTACAAAATCGGGGGTTTGGACGCCTCCGAATGCTGGATAAGTCCTACCGTTTTATCCAATTGGATCCTCCGGTGGTTAGAATGATCGAGGCATCAGATGCACGCGACTATTTATTCCAATTTGCTAAGCATTATTGTAAAAAGGAAGTTAATGAAATGTTGATTAAAGGCGTTTCTCAATATGTAGGTCCGGACAAATTATCACTATTAAACTTCATAGAACCAAACTTTATAAAACCTAACCGGGAAAGCCAGTTTTTCTATTTTGATAGTAACTGCTGGTATATCACGAAGGATCAGGTTTCGGAGATGGGATACGAAAACATAACACATCATATTTGGGAAGAACAACGGAAGCAAATAAAAGCCAAGTATCTCAATGCCCCCTTGATCACTTTCAGTGTTGACTCAAATGGGCAATACTCATACGAACTTTCAGAGGATGGTAGTAAATGTCATTTTCTCCAATTTCTTATCAACGCCTCTAATTTTACATGGCGCAAATCTCCAGAAGAAATGGAACCTGATGAAATCATTGAAAACAAGATTCATTTATTGAGTAAACTATGCGCCATCGGTTTTATGGCAATGGAAGCCAAAGACAACAATGTCGCTAGAGCTGTTGTCGGCATGGACGGAAAACAATCCGAAGTTGGCGAATCAAATGGACGTTCAGGGAAATCACTGCTTGGCGAACTAATGAGACATGTTACTCCTACAGTTTACATTCCTGGTAAACGGCAGGATATATTCAATGATCAGTTTATCTGGAATGACGTACAAGAAAACACAAAGATAGTTTTCATAGATGATGTGCTATTGAATTTTAACTTTGAGTTTCTTTTTCCGAACATCACCGGAGACTGGAGTGTAAACCATAAAGGTGAAGGCAGGTTTACTATCCCCTTCTCAAGATCCGCCAAAATCTATATTGCAACAAATCACGCACTAAAGGGATCCGGATCCAGCTTCAATGACCGACAATGGCTACTTGCCTTCTCTGACTTTTATAATGATAGCCACAAACCTGTTGATGATTTCGGTACCCTATTTTTCTCGGAATGGGATTTTGATCAATGGAACCTTACTTGGAACTTATTGGCAAACTGCATCCAGCTCTATCTGCAGTTTGGAGTCATACAAGCTCCAGGCGAGAGACTCGAACAACGGAAACTCCGCCAAGAAATGGGAGAAACTCTTATATCTTGGGCAGATGAATACTTTTCAAATGAGGATCATTTGAATCGACGTCTTATCCGCAAGGACCTATATGATGCTTTCTGTACATACGATCCGGCACAAAGGAAGTTCATCTCCCCGACGGCTTTCAAAAAGAAATTTATAATGTACTGTGAATGGAAAGGATATATTTTTAATCCTCATAAATACGATAGCAAGACCGGGAATCCATTTCAGATGGATAAAGACGGACGACCTATTATTGACGACAAGGCTGGAGGAATAGAATATTTCACAGTTGGCACTGGAACTTACACTGGTGACAGTTATTCAGCTGATACCAGCTTTGAGGATGAACAGAAACAAATAGACTTTTAAAAGATAGCGATGAATATGGGAAAAATATTACTAAATGAGGTATTATCTCATGCTGATAAGTTAAAAGAGGAAATCAAGAAACGTTTAAAATGCGAGATTGTCGATTTTGAGATTGTAGAATATGAGTCCAGGGAAATAGGTGTGCATTGGAATGCTACATACAAAAGCAAAGCTTCATACGTGGATATTCCATATAAATGGATAGTGGCAGGTATTCATTGGGATGAAAGACTCGTTAGCATGTATGCAGACCCAACTGACTTTTTAGTATTTACAGAATAATAATGAGCTATGGATTACGATTGCGACTATTGTGTTCATTGTTTAATGAACGAAGAAACGGAAGAGGAATTTTGCGATATAGGTAGAACTCCTCCTGAGAACGACGAGTGTAAAGGACTTGAATATTACGAAGAAGATTGATTAAACACAAGATAGAAAGGAGCTAATATGGGAAAAAACATTAAAGGTCTTGCTGGTTCTGCCATCTTCAGCCAAAAGACGGTTGACAAAATGAACGGCATAAATAAAACCAATAAAGGGAAGACATCCCCAATTTATATACCATCTAAAAAACGGAAATAATGGAAACAAAAAAACTTTTTACAGTAGAATTTTACGAGAAACCTGAACTGACGTTAGAAGCATTAAATCGGTTAGTTGAGGGAAAACACGTTGCAGCTCAGGATATGTACGAAGGCGGAGAGTTCTTGTATATGGAAGTCTACGAAAACGAAGATACAAAGAAGATTCTCTCTCCCGTCATATCGGATTTGGAAGCATATAAGGCTTACAATAATGAGTACTTTGTATCTGACGGAACGACTCAAATAGGTCTATGCGCCTTACAGGATGAACACGATCATTTCTTCCGTGATTTCGAAGGAAACAAAGAAATTAGATGGAATAATGATGCTGAAGCGTTCGTCTTTGCCGAAGATATGCCATCAAAATTTGACTAGTAACAAAATAAAAACGAAGTATGGGAAAAAGAACTCTACAAATAGATGTTATTGGTCCTGTTAAAGGGACTGATTTAGTGAAATGTAAATTGTATGCCGATGGACGGGTGTGCGCATTTTGGACCACCCAGTCAAATTATGAAGCTTTAATGTATGATAAAATTTTCATCCGTGATGGCAAAACTGTTGATTCCGCTGGCGTGATAAATACTACTAATACCTTCACTGAAGAATAGAAACCAAAATTTATAAAGATATGAATATAAAATATGAGGACATAACGGCTATAATGCACGTTGTTTGCTATGCTGATGTATTGTTAGATAGCAAGATAAAAGAACTTGAACAGCGAGGATTCAACAATGTTGCAGACAAATATCGCCCTAAAAAAGAAGAAATAAAGAAGGGAATGGATGCACTCCAAAAAATAAGGGAAGAACTTCATTTGAAGGATGATTATGCCTACAGTGAAAAGTTTAGAAAGTAGTGTTTGACGTATAACTAATAAAGGAATATGAAACGATTTATACTATTAACGGAGCAAGACTCTTATGAAAAAAAAGTCTACTGGATTAAAGATATTGACCGTGTAGATGATGACGATGATGGAAGCAAGGTCTATTTTAAAGGGAGCATCCCAAATGGGTACTATAAAGAAACACCTCAAGAAATATATCGCATGATGGAATCTAAAGGCGGATTTACCTTAGGTGATGTGTTAGCAATAATACTTATTCTCATTCTTATAGTAGCAGCATGTTCTTAACAAGAAAAAGTATGAACAGGAATGAAATAGATGAATTTATTGAAGACAATTTCGGTCCTCATGATAAATTGACCATACTGGAATTGGTAGACGAAGTTAAGAAAGATGCAATACATGCATTCGCAATATCATGTCCGCTCTTTGAAGAGAAAGATGGCCTTATGGTATGTCATAAGGAAGAATCTCCATACACTGAATGCCTTCACCGATATTTCAATATACGTAACAAGAAAGATATGCCACAAGGGATTAAACCTTGTAAGTATATAGAGAATTTTATCAAAGAAATCAATTTATAATAATTATACAAATGAGTAAAGATCGAGGCGCTAATATCCTGGCGGCCATCCAGCAAATGGCAATGGATAATAATCAAGGTCTGAGAATGACCACGACATTAGTCAATGTTACAGAAGATCAGCGTGGAAGTATAGTCGGATTCGGTACAGAAAAGGAGATGAGCGATGACGCCAAGTTCCAAATCCGAACAGGCATGCCCGGAGAGTATCTGGCATGTGCGTTCTTCATAAAACGGAGTGAACTAAAAAAATACCTGGAACATGAATAGAATAAGATGGTTCGTCATCGGACTCCACCTATATGTATTTCCGCCAGAACCGGAAGTAGGAGACATCGAGGCTTTACACAACTGGATCCCACAAAAAAAAGGAATCATTGAGACGCTAAAATTCAGGTTTCACACCGGTATTTGGAGCTATACAGCAGGGAATATAAATTATCAATATTAATTGCACTATCACTATTCTGCACTTAAGCATGGGAACCTATCAAGAAATATTAGACGAAGTTCTTCCTCTATACCGGCAGGATCCGGAACGCTTCATGCGTTTCTATCACGCCGTCAATAACATTCTTGCTACAATACCTGAAGGCAAGAGTATTCTTATAGCTGACCATTGTAAGCCTGCATCACGTGATCTATTCATTAAAATAGCTTGTATGTATATTATTGAAGAAACAACAAGGAAAGATGTCTTGGATGACTTTTTAGAGTTTTCTGACGATTATAGCAGCATTCGGCATGTGCCTAAATTAGTGCCGGCACATGTCCGACCACACTTCTACTCGAATCGAAGATGAGTAGATTATCCCAATTTATTACTCTGTAAAGATACTAATTTTCACTGATATACGCAACATTATGACAATAAAAAAAGAGAATAAAATAATGGTAGTAATAGCCCCATCGAGCGATGAACGGGAACTATTCATTTCCCGCCTGGCCGTTCGGCTAGGTTTTGCCAAAGTCCCTTCGGATGCTAAAAAAATCATCCGCAAGGATATCTATTCCTTTGACCTGCCTACTGCCTACTTCATTCTCTGCAGTAACTACAACTTTCGCGGCTCTGTCATCACGACACAGCGTCTCTACGAGCTTGCCGCAAGGGGCATCTGCGTAGTCGTCGGCGTCAAGTCACTACCGCGTGAGTACGAATTGATATCGCAAGTGTTTTATCCTGATGATTTGCGCTAACATAAGTCGAATCATTTATTGCCCGGTGATGCTTCTGCATTACCGGGCTTTCTTTTTCCGTTCCCCTCGCCTCCCCTTCATTCATCAAGAACGTTTTGAACAAATGTGCAGGGGGAGAGACGCCAAGCGCAGACAGGGGGACATATATATTTTTTTTATTTTTCTTTCTTAAAAATACCCTACCTAAAAATAAGGGAAAATTTTGTGCTTTCGTGCAGACACCCTTTTTTCGGCATTTATTACATTATAAATCAGATATTTAAACACCGCACGATTTTCGTACAAAAACGTACGATTCGTACAAAAACGCACAAAAATGCATTTTGTACGGAGTACGAAGATTTTGTGCTAAAAAGTACACTATTTCGTACGCCATTAACTATCTGATAAACAACACATAAACAGAAAGCATAGCTCATTTAGCACGATTGCACAAAAAAATAGTACGGTATCAGCAAGGGTTATATGTACAATACCTCGTTTTTTTATTGATAAAGGCAAGGATTACTCAGTTATATTTTGTACATTAGCTCCACACCTAAACCACTATGCTTTATATGATTACTACTAAGATTGAAGTTCCACAGCATCTTAAGGAGTATCTGATCGGAAAGTTCTGCAATTTGCAGGACTCTCCGATTCGCTTCCCGGATAAAACGGATATCTACCATTTTATCTACGATCTGTTAGAACGTCGTCCAGCTAACATCTTTAAGGATCATGGTAATCTCACCATCATCCTTCCTGAACGTACTACCGGGAAGGATCCTAAAACTTACAATTACCTGGGAATACGTTCACAGATAATTCTCATTCGCAAGATCGAGAGAATGCTATGGGCAGAGGTACATGATTACCTGGATGAGCAAAAGCACACTTACGGAATCACCTATATCGACGGGATACACAACTTCATGACCTGCTATGGGATTGATTCCATCAGCGAAGATGCATTCAAGAAGAATTATTATCGCTGGAGGGCTAATCTTCGACGAAAAGAGAAAAAAAGAGGCTATCACCGCACAAAAACATGACCGAGCAAGTGTAGTTAATTGTCCCTTTTTTGATCAAAAAATGTTCTAAAAATGCGTACTAATTGAAAATCAACAAGTTATGAGTGATATCAATAATATGGGAGGCATATTATTTGCCGAAATACTAAATACAGACGAAATAGTCCTGTTTGCAGTACATCAGAACCAGGCATGCATCAGGAGCAAGGAAGGACACGACTGGTATCCGCTTCCAACGCGAGGAATCATTGAAGCTCCAACTGTCGCTTCTGATGATACAAAAGACGCAGGAATCACATATAAGCATTCAGTGACCATCCAGTTTCCTCGATCCGCATTAGAGGAGAATACAGCAAACGAGCTGCGCAATAAAGTTCAGACAGGCTGTGTCCTACGCTGCCAGGACACACAGGGACACAAGTATATCTATGGCACAAATGAATACCCACTCCTCGGAAACTTAAACCTGATTATAGGGAAAAAGGTAACCGACTTCACCGGATATGAGCTGAAACTTGCCGGGACCTCATTACATCCGATGCTCTCCTATATCGAAATTTAACCGTCCTTCTGCACCCTCACTAATAGGCGTATCATTGCACCAAAATCAGTGCAATGAGCCAAAAACGTATCATTCTTTCCGATTCATCGCTTAATCGTTACGGTTACCGGGTCCTTACCTCTGGAATGCTCCTCGAAGCATTCAAGAAGAACCCGGTGATGCTGTATATGCATTTTCGTGATGAAGGATCTCCCATTTGGGGAGAAACTAAAGCTATCGGGCATTGGGAAGATATACAGCTTGAAGGCGATGTACTTTCTGCCATTCCTGTTTTCGACAAGGTTGATCAACTATCTAAAGACATTGCCGCAAAATACGAAGCAGGGACTTACAACGCCGCAAGTGTCGGTATCCGCATCATTGCTACATCAGCCAACAAAGACCTTCTGGTACCTGGTCAGACTCGCGAAACAGTTACAGAGTCAGAGCTGATGGAAGCATCCATCGTGGACATACCGGCAAATTCCAATGCCGTTCGCCTCTATGATCGTTCCACATCCGTTCTTCTGGCAGCGGGTATGGACACGAATTCCGTGCCAGCATTATCAACAACTTCATTCAAAAACAAAATGACTCTAAAAGAATCATGGTCAGCTTTTTTATCTTTTCTGAATATCAGTCAAGATAAGGCAGTAACGACCGAATTATCAGCAGAGAACCTCGACTCCCTGCATAATGAATTCACCCGTCTGAAATCGGATAACAGTTCTCTCGTACAAGCTAAACAGGAGATCGATCAGAAATTATCTGATGCGACTACTGAAATAGCGACTCTCAAGACAACAGTAAGTGAAAAAGATCAAGAGATCGCTAATCTGAAAACCGAGGCAAGCGGCAAGGATTCAGAGATCACTCAACTCAAAGAACAAGTAGCCAATCTAAAGAAAGCTCCGGCACCGGGTGAACCAGTTCCTGCCCCAAAGGGTGAACCTGCCGTAAACGGAGGAAAAGAGGAACTGGCTGCCTACTGCGAGGAAAATGCCGGCAATTATCAGGGAATCACAGAACGCCTGAAGGCTGACGGACTCCTTTAATTTACTAACCTACCTTAACTATTAAAGAATATGTCTCAAAAATTAATTGACGTATCGAAACTGAACCAAACCTTAATCACATATGATAAGGCGCTTCGCGCTCTTCCATTTGCTACCCTGCAGGAAGTTGCCGCAAAATTGGGATTGAACGTGATGGATCTGCAAGGCAAACATGCCTTGATCAATGAACGCCGGCGTGCCGGTGGAACTCAGTCTTACAAGATTGGGAAAAATTTCCGCCTGGTTGATAAGCTGCTCGGCTATGAACCTTCCGTTATCGAACCGAAGGATGTTGTATGTATCACAAAGGAAAACTCTCAAAAATACGATGACGGTGAACTGTTGATCGTAGGAGGTCAGCCAGTCAGCAACATCAACAAGAAACATCCTCTTGAAACACGTGTTGCCTTCACATTGGTAAAATCTCATGTTGAAGATGTAGTATATACATTGTTTCATGCAGAACGTGATGAAGACTCAACTTCACCGTCAGGTGCATTTGATGGTCTGTTCACCAAAGCCGACATGCTGATTACAACAGGTGATGTCAATGCTGCTCGCGGCAACTTTGCCCCATCAGGTCTTTTTACTTTGCCTACAAAGGATACAGACTCCGCCGCTTATGAAAATTTGGTTGAATGGATTGGTGGTGCCAACACTTACCTGCGTTCCTCCAAGTCGGGAATTCCACAGTTACTTTGTGCCGAAACGGTCTTGATAGCTGCACGCTCTGCTCTCCGCAACAAACTGAGTATGCAGGAATATCCTTCCATGCAACGCATGATTGAACTTTTGCGTGAAGACGCAATGTGCCCTGCGCTTGAAATCCTCTCTCACGAAGCATTGGGACAGGGATCACGCCTGGTTCTTCAGAAGAAAGGGAATATGGATGTTGCCTTCAATACCCAAGCCGCAACCAAGTTCTGTCAGATCCGTGATATCTACGAAGATCCCAACGAATGGCAATTCTGGCTGCAAACCGGTTATGACACCCGTATCCGCGACTGGCATGAAAAAGTATACCGCTGTAATGAGCAAAAAAATGAATCTCTTGACCTCGCAGGAGACTATTGCAAGACCGGAGGCGTACAAGTTGATATCACAGGAACGGAGAATGCCGCTTGGGCCATCAAAGGCAAAGTTGCTGAACGTAGCAATGGTCAATGCATCATTGGTCTGACACCCGGTAAGTACACTATTGAGTTTACTGCCGTAGACGGTAAGACTAAACCTGCCGATCAGGAAGTGACTGTAGTGGAAGGCGAGGTAACAACCGCAACTGGTGCTTATACCTAAACTGAGATAAAAAAATGAGCGGCCATTTTTGGTCGCTCTATCCTATTCACTCTTAACAATTACACTAATGAAAAAATATACTTACCTAATTCTCTGTTTGTTATTTGTGGCTTTGGTTATTGCAATCCCGGAGCTGCACCCTCAGACATGTCATCTTGATGGAAATACATTGACCATGTTGGCAGCTGGTCCGGCCTTCGCACCGCTGAAATGGAATGTCGGTCAAAATAATATGGGTGGATATAAAGGACGGTTACTGTTCGTCCCATTTGATGCACCCAATACAGTACCCACTGTTCCGGCTCCCGGCAAAGCAGCAGACAACGAGGCGTTAGTGACGGCAGCCGGTACATTTGCTTTTCCTGCAGAAGGGACGTATAAGCAACCTATTTATCTATATAGTACAGATGCAACAGTCGAATATAAAGCGGAGCAGCAGGGAGAAGCTGACGGGATCAGCTATAAACAGACGCTAAGTTTCTTCTTCCCTGGTAATACCCCTGAAATGCATGCGTTCAATGCATTGGTAAAAAACACAGCAGGCTATTACATCTTTGAGGATTCGGACGGTAAACAAATGATCATGGGACAACCGGGATTATACGCTTCTACCGCTCCTTCCTTCAATGGAGGTAAAGCAAGAGGTGACCGTCGCGGTACCACCTATACGGCTACCGCCGACTCCAATTACTCTGCGATCTTCCTTGAAACTCCCATAGATATGGAAGTGACAGGCGGATTTAAACCAGCTCCCGCGCCAGAATCATGATCAGACAAGAACAACTCAGCCAATGGTTAGGAGACCGTCAGCGCAAATATGCTGACGGCCTGGTTCTTTTCAATGCTCTCGCAAAGGAAGCTATGAAAAAGAAATTTGCTGCTTACCTGGCAGCAGCTCCGGAAGATCCCCACATCTTTGATCCGCATTTCACCCAACTCGTTAATTGCTTGTCCAAACTCGACAAGGAGATTAAATTCTCCCCTTCCTTATATCCTGCCGCAATGGAAGAAATTGTTGTAGTAAAGACCATGAGCGAGAATGATCGAAAAAAAACGATCGAATCCAAGCAAGCGAATATCGCCTCCTTGGAGGAGTTGGTCAATAACCTTCGATCACGAATTGATAGTTTGGAGGACGACAGTGAAAGTCACGCTGATGAACTTGTTTCCCTTCAGGAACAGTTTGACGAGAAGATGTCAGAGCTATCTGCCTTACAGAACGAAGTGAACGCTCTGAACACACCAGGCGTCAAAATCATCACAGAAGAATCACTCAGCCCGTCTATTCGCAAGGCTTATGCCCGTATCAAGGAAATCGCACCTCTATATGCAAGCCTGCATAACGATGTAGCTAATTCGGAGATCCCGGCAGAAGAACGGCAGCCTATAGCCGAAGAGCTCTGCAAGCTCGATGACGAACGCCGCCGGCTTTGGAAACAAATCGATGCCTGGGCAGAAGGAAAAGGTGAACTGAGTCTTAAAGAGAAACGACCGGTATACAGTGAGAATGGTGTAGTACGCGGTATTGAAATCGCCCGTCAGATTAAACGTCTGAAACAAAACATTACTAACAGCCAATCTGCTGCTAACCGCGCCGAATCTCAAGGTAAAAAGACTGTTATGCAAAATGCTTTAGATCGTGTTGCCGGCTACCAAGAAGAACTGGCAGCACTGGAAAAGGAAATTGCGACGCAACAGAGCGCAAGTAAGGAATAACATCAGAGGCATTGCCCCTGGATCTATGAACAGTTCATGCACAAGCGAGGGCGATACATCTAGTGTTGTCCTCGCTTTCGTTTGAATACAACAAACCACTATAGTTATGCCTAAGAAAGATTCCACATATGACCGGATAGAACGTGCCTTGTTCAAAGACAGAGAGGAAGCATCAAGCATCCTGTCCCAACGTGAAATGGAAATAAAAAAACGAATGATGCTATGTGTCAGCAAAAAAATGGAAGATCCTCTGATCCAAGACACCGAACTTGTCAACTTCCTGATGAATGGATGCGGAGGTAACACAGATGCCGTATCACAGTCACAGGCATACCGGGACATCGGCATGATCAACAGATTAGTTGGCAACATTCAACTGGCCGCAAAAGCCTGGTATCGGTATATGATTGTCGAAGGCGGGAAAAAAGCCTTCAATATGGCAATAGACAAAGAAGATGCCAAGGGAGCAGCTGCAGCGTTGGACAAGATAGGCAAATACACTCGCTCGGACAAAGAAGATGAGAAATTCGACTACTCCCAGCTCATACCTCCATCATTTGAGCCTTCAGATGATGTTACCCTTCTGGAAGGTCTGGAACCTATTGAAGACCTTGAAGGAACCAGATCAGAAATGCGAAGCAGATTCAAAGGTATGTTGAGTAAAAAAGCGGTGGACATTCGTCCCATCGAAGAGGAGGAAGAAGAATGAGTACCCACCTCTCTCCTATCTTATCTGCCCGTGAACGCCGCAGAAAGCAATATGAAGTCGTTGACAAATTCTTCAATAAGATGCAGCGCCAAGCGATGGCCATCAACGCACATGACGAGTATATAGTCGCATCACGTGGTACCGGGAAGTCCGAAGGTATTGATGCCCGAATTATCCTCCGGAATGTATGGGAAATGCCGGGATCTTTGGGTGGTCTCATCTCTCCGTCATACGCTAAGGCATGGGGAAATACTCTCCCGGCAATCTGCAAGGCTTTGGCTGAATGGGGATACATTCAAGGCATTCACTATGTCGTTGGTCATAAAGCACCGGCAAGCATGGGATTCGCCAAACCTGTCCGTCCTGTCCTGGGTGAAGGCTGGAGCAATGCATTCCACTTTTGGAATGGTACGGTCATGGTGATCCTGTCATTCAACCAGGGAATGTCTGCCAACTCCATGTCGCTGGATTGGGTGATAGGCCCTGAAGCTAAGTTTCTCAACTATGAGAAGATTAAAAGTGAGGTGGATCCTGCCAACCGAGGCAACCGGCAATACTTCGGTGAATGCCCGCACCATCACAGCGTAAGCTATTCCACAGATATGCCGACCGCATCAATGGGAAAATGGATCCTGGACAAGATGGATGAAATGTCCCCACCTCACATCAACCTGATCAGAAACTTATATCTCAAACTGCAGGAGTACAAACGCAAGCCACTCACGGATCATGTGATGCGTCAGATCAAAGAATATCAATTTGACCTGGATCTAGCGAGGAAATATCAGCCTCCAATCAAACCGCAGCCGGGGAAAACTAAAGAATATACCGTTTTCTATGGTGAATACGACGTATTCGACAACCTTGAAGTGCTGGGAGAAGATTTCATCTGGCAGATGTATCGTAACTCACCACCGCTAATTTGGCGTACCGCTTTCATGAACGAACGCCTGTTCCGTGTACCAAACGGCTTCTATTCTGCGTTGGATGATAATATTCACTTCTATATCCCGAAAGACAATGGACGCCTCCGGAATCTTGGGTGCAACTGGGGAAAACTGACCTCCTGCGGCTGTTTGGGAGACGGAGATCTTGACTTCGATCAGGAACTGCACCTGGCATTCGACTCAAATGCATCCATCTCCACTGCTGTCGTAGGCCAACTGAATGAACACACGATGCGCATTCTCAAGTCATTTTATGTCAAAACACCAGGGAAGCTACAAGATCTTGTCAAGATGATAGCCGACTACTACCGTCCGAAACTTAATCACGATATAGTAGTCTACTATGATCATACGTTCACCTGGGAATCAGGATCCACTACAGAAACTTATGCCGACATCATTGAACGGGTATTCAAAGAGAATGGATACAACGTGACGATGGTCTATGTCGGTCAAGCCCCGAAACATGAGTGGAAGCATCTGAATATAGACTTGACTCTGAAAGGAGATCCGCAATTTCTGTGGATCCAAATAAACTTGCATCAAAATGAATTTCTGAAGATCGCAATGGAACAGACTGGCATCAAGCAAGGAAAGAATGGATTTGAAAAGGATAAAACGCCTGAAGGGAGCGATGACACTCCTGATAATCCGGATGAATATAAGACGCACATAACTGATGCATTTGACACGCTGTGGTTAGGCATGAACTTCTATTTCACGGCACCTGGATCAAACTCTAGTGGCGTATTCTTCCTGAATAATAAATAAAAAAGGTGTGTTTTATTATTACTTTCTTTTGCTTTTCCCAAATATTATTCCAACCTTTGTTGCGCCCTAAATATTATTAACGACTCTTTTGGTTTTAATGTTATTCACAAAGCTGAATACTACAATAAGAAAATCATGGGCCTATTATTACTAAAAGAGTTATGTAAGGAGATCCTATTATGAAACAACATAAATTTGGTGATATAGACTTATCCGACCCCTTTTTTGATTCGCTTAAAGAAGATTATCCTGAATTCACTGAATGGTACACCAAAAAGACTAAAAGTGATACCAAAGCTTTTGTCCAAAAAGATCAAGATGGAAAACTTCAAGGCTTCCTATATATGAAGCATGAAACAGAGGAATTAAATGATATAAATCCTCCAATGCCTGCTGCGAGTAGATTAAAAGTAGGAACATTCAAGATAGATGCACATAATACAAAGTTAGGCGAGCATTTCATAAAAAAGATTGTTGCAGCAGCTCTATATATGGGAGTTACCGAAATATATGTGACTATCTTCGAAAAGCATCAAGGATTAATCAAAATTTTACGAAGATATGGTTTTACTGAATATGGAACAAAAGGAGAAGGGGATACTCCCGAGCTTGTTTTTATTAAATCTATGACAGATTTTACAGGAGATATGTTATTAGACTACCCCTTTATTCACACAAAGGATACACAAAAATTCATATTAGCTGTGAAGCCTGAATTTCATACTCCCCTATTCCCTGACTCTATATTAAATACCGAAGAAAGAAATAAAGAGTTTCTTGTTAGGGATGTTGCACATACAAATAGTATCCACAAAATATATTTATCCAGTATGAATGGACTGGATAAACTTAAAAAAGGAGATATATTAGTAATATACCGCACATCTGATGGCGCAGGTCCAGCAAAATACAGGAGTGTAGCTTCTTCAATATGCGTTGTTGAAGAAGTAAGAAAGGCAAAAGACTTCGCTACTCTTGAGGAATTTCTTCAATATGCTAACTTATATAGTATCTTTGACGAAGATAAGTTAAAGGAGTGGTATACTACATATAATATGGTTGTTATTAAAATGACTTATAATGCTGCATTTGATAGAAGAATTACCAGAAATGAACTGATTGAGCAAGTCGGATTAAGTGCTGACTATTGGGGGTTCTTCCAATTAACAGATGAGCAGTTTAACAATATAATATCAAGAGGTAAAATAAATGAAAGTATTATTATCGATTAAGCCCGAGTTTGTTCGCGAAATATTTGCAGGTAACAAAAAATTTGAATATAGAAAAACTATATTTACAAAGAATGTAGATAAAGTTGTAGTATATTCCACAAAGCCAGAAGGAATGATTGTGGGAGAGTTTACTGTTGAAAAAATCATAGAGCAAGAACCGAAAGAATTATGGGAACAAACCCAAAATGACTCTGGTATTACAAAAAAATTCTTCGATCAATATTTTGAAGGACGCAAAAAAGGATATGCATTGAAGATTTCATCTCCTAAGCTCTATGAAAACCCAATTAATCCTTTTGATTTATTTTCCTCTTTTGTAGCTCCGCAATCATTCAAATATTTAACAGCAGAAGATTTTGAGCCTACATTAAGTATATAATACTTTTAATAGAGTAAGATAAAAACTTCATCAATAGCTTTGCTATTACTTTGATAAGTTAGAAGGCTTCCACAAGTAGGAAGCCTTTTTTATATCCTACATTACACAATAAAAAGCGTAATAAATACAGTGACGCTATACCAGTCATATAGTGTCACTATATTCATAAGATAGAGTAAGTATACCAATAGCATAGTGACACCATTTTTAAAGCTTATTTTCAGACTAAAAACTCCACATTTATTTTGTCTATTCAAAAAGAATCACCATCTTTGCAGTGTCTTCCATTTGGTTCAGGCGAGTAGGCTCGCCATAATTGCTGCGGGCATTTTTTATGTCCATAGTATAAGATATAGTTCCGTCCCGTGTGGAGCGTTAATGCGCCCACTGCCTGAATCAGGTGGAAGACAACGGGGAGCGGAACTTTTTTTATTCCCTCTCTTTTAATTAATTAGCATATTGTTTCATTTTAAATTGTCTTCCAAAATGAAAAAGAAAAACCAAAGCGCCAGCGGACGCTACATATCCGTAGAAAAGCTTCAGAAAGCTCTCTCCAACATCTGCCTAGAAGTAGCAGAAGGTAATGAACAACTCCGAGTGAACAAATCACACAGGGGCATTGTAATCCATACCAATGGTGGCATAATCAATATTACATTCAATGAGAAAGGAGGTAAACCATGATAAAATACATAGAAAAGATCATACCATCTCAATGTCACGTTATTAATGATAAAACAGGTTACATCCACTTAGAAGGCGAAGCAATGATTCTCAAACCAGATGGCAGTTATGCCGGAACCGTAACCACGACTATCGGATCTATCAGAGAGAATCATATTGATACCGTTATTGAGATGCTTAGCAACTACAAAAAGAAGATAGCATCGTCCCAAAGAAGGCAAACTATTGGCAAAATAATCACGTTCGATTTTAGGAATAAGATCAAAAGTCGCTCATGAACTGTCGTCATCGTCGGGCTAAATGAGGTCGCATATAAGCCATATTGAACTTAGTATCTGTATATTAATATTTAGCCAATTCAAAGTCTAAAAGGATGAAAAATAACATGCAGCAACAAATCTTCAAAAACTAACCAATATTCTATTATCAGAATAAACATTAGTTCCATCAATAAAAAGCACAGGTATATGGCTACCTGTGCTTTTTATTATCTCAGTCAATTCTCATAGAAAAAAAGACAAAGAGCTGATAACCAATAAAAGGGGAGGAAAAAGAGGGAATATTTTCTCTTTTTTCTCCCAGCCGACCACGCACCGCCCTGAGAAAAAGTTTAGATCTAAAGTTTTTTTTCACCCCTTATATGCTGGGCTTCGTTGCTTGTAAACAAATTTCATCTTATCGTTTTTGGGCCTCTGCCATGTCCTTTACGACCTACTGCATACCCGATACCTTTGCTGAAAAACAAGACATGGACCCTATCCTTAAACAACAATTACTCGCATTCATACTTGGTGGTAGCTTCCTATCAACCATCACAGGATTCGTCACCCTCAAATACACTAAAAAGCAGGCAGAAGCTAAAGCCCTAAGCTCTGTACAGGACGTATATCAGGAACTCATAGCAGACCTGCGAGCTGATAAGGAAGCAATGAAAAAAGATAAAGTGGAAAGCGAAACGAGATGGACAATCCGCATTGAAAAGCTGGAAAGCAATCAGCAATCGCAGGATAAAAAGATAGCGGATAACGAAAAAGAAATAGCTGATCTCAAACGATTCAAATGTATAAACCTATCGTGTAACAATCGAAAACAATGAAACACTATGCACACATTCTTATTTGTACTGCCAGCCTTGCATGCGCTTGTTCTTTTTGTGGTTGCCGTGCTACTTATCAAAACGATAGTAGCACTCAAGAGCAAACCCGTCTTTCTATCTCAGACTCAGCTCTACGCATCAGAACTGAAGATGCCTGCTCCCGATTCAAACTTAATCAAGAAGAAGCGGGCAAAGGCTGGAAAGTCAAAGTTAACTTCGACACATCCAAGCCGGCAGATCCGGAGACCGGCTTATCCCCGATATCGAATATCGAGATTGAAGGGAACGAAAAGACAGTCAAGACCTTGCTACAGGAAGATGACACTATACACGTATCTGAGAGTCAAGAAACGAAGAATGATCTCACGCTTCAGCAAAGCAAACAGTCAGCCTCCCACAAAGATGCCGGCAGTTCTGTAGCTGCCGGAATAGACAACGGGATCCAGTATGGCCTGATCATCGGAATCCCTATTATTCTTATCATCTTAACATTAATCATCCATGCAAGATTCAAGCAAAAGGATCCATCAAAGTAAAATATGGAAGCTGATGGAACGATATGCGGATGGAAAGCCTATAGAGTTTTCCATCCAGTTCTGCAAGAAGAGTACCGGGGAACTAATCACTTATGAACGTGCTGTACTCACTTCATTTCATAGCAGCGGTAGTACAATCAATGTACTGCAAGCCGGTGAAGCCACACCACGCAAGATCCGACGCTGCCTTATCACCCAGTTTAATCATCTCAAAGTATATTTTTAATATGGAATCAAAGCAACAACCTAACCTAGTTATGAAAGGGTACGAAACCTATGCAGTCCTGAAAGGAGGTGAGAAAGTTATCCAATTCAGCGATAACAGCGACATTGTGACTGACAAGGAGGCATCAGCCGTTGAAGTCGTCCCTAAGGGAAAAAAGGATCCGATCAAGTTCATCCCACGCGGAAGGAATAACGACATGATGTACGACATTATGCGTAAAATCGGCACCAATGTTACCATTGGCAGTAATGTTGAATTTAAGAATAAAGTCGTGTTTGGGGACAGCATCCTCGTCTACAGGAAGAAACGCGACGGAAAAACCCGCAAAATCATCAAAGAGGAAGTGCTTCCGGAAGAAGAACCCGAAATCTTTGAGTTCCTTGAGAACAATAACTTCAACTTCATCCGTGTCGAACTCGCTAATGATCTTGTCATCTTCTACGATGCTTATTTAGAGTACATACTCAGCAATGATCCGAAATCGCCCAAACTCGTACAGATCAAAGCAAAAGAGGCAACCTGCTCACGTATTAGCGAGATTGACGAGAAGACCGGTAAAAGTGAATGGCATGGATATTCAGCGGAATGGAAGAAAGGTACCCCTGAAGATCTTGTCGCCACTCCCCTGCTCGATCGCCAGACTCCTTTGTTGGATCTTAAGAAGAGGATGGGACTTGCTCCTGATGATGAAGGAAACCTCGTCATCGGAAAAGATCGCAGATTCATTCACAATCTGCGTATTTCGACGCCAGGACGCTTTTATTATAGTCGCCCGTACTGGTGGAGCGTATTTGCTTCAGGATGGTATGACTTCTCCTGTGCTATTCCCATCTTCAAGAAATCTCTGATTAAAAATCAGATGGCTCTCAGGTATATCGTATATATCAAGGATACATTTTGGGAGAAGCTATTTGCAGACGAAAAGGTCGTCAAAGATGATGAAAAAACTGCCCGCAGGCAAAAGTTTCTTGATGACATGAACGATTTCCTTGCCGGCGAGGAAAATGCCGGAAAAGGCTTTGTTTCACATTTCAGGTATGACAGAGTAAAAGGCTTCGAGGATAAAGATATCATCATTACTCCTCTTGAATCGTTCTTCAAAGGTGGCGAATATATTGAGGATAGCGAGGAAGTAAGCAACATGATGTGTTATGGAATGGGAGTACATCCTTCCATCATCGGATCCGCACCCGGTAAAGGCAAAAGCATTAATGGAACTGAAGCACGCGAACTGTTCACCATCGAGCAAGCCCTCATGAAGATGTACCAGGACGCAACCCTTGAACCTCTGTACTTTGCCAAGGCAGTCAATCAATGGCCTTCGGACATCTATTTCTCTGTAACCAACTGCCAGCTCACCACCCTTGATCAGGGAACGGGAGCTACAAAAAACACAGGTCTAACTCCAGAAACTGAAGAAAAATGAACGCATTAATTCCCGATATTGAGACCTTAAAGAAGGTAGTCAAGATCAATTCGTCATTGCCTTATGAATCTATTGAACCGTATATTGAGGATGCTCTTGATATCTATGTTAAACCCTATGTAGGGCAATCCGTCATTAAACAAGCTCTGACAGACCAAGGATCTGAGATATATAGCAAATTATTGCGTGCGCTTGGACCGCTGACCTTAATGCTTGCGACGAATGAACTAGGAGTCATGTTCGGGGATACCGGCATCACGGTCAGTAATGTACAAGGACAACGTTCCCCGGCCAGTGATTCAAAAATAGCGGCGGCAAAGGAGAACCTGTGCTTCCGGGGAATGCAAGCTCTTGACCGGCTTATAACCTATCTGGAAGAAAATAAGGAAGATTTTCCGGAATACGTAACAGACCATATTTCCCCTTTCTGCTTTATCCGGAATGCACACGATTTTCAGGATCTTGGCATGGTAGACATCGATTACTCCACCCTGTCTTATCGTATCATGTACCCCACAATCCGTCAGCTTCAGGAACGAAATATTCGTGAAATGATACCGGACAATGTATATGCGGATTTAAGGGAAGCATACTCTAAAGATAAACCGATACCCAAGCAGCAGGTTCTCATTGATCATATCATTCGTTTTCTTGCAAATAAGACGGCAGAGCTCTATACCTCACAAAAGACAACCGAGCAACGTGTCGCCAGCAAAGCAATAGAATATTCACCTGCCATCCGCCCGATTTATCAGGATCCGGACGCAAACGGTAATTTCTTTGCTAGTCAGGCAACCTACTATGCCGGGAAAATACACACTTATCTGGCCGAAAATGCAGAAGAACTAGGCATTGAAACAAGATCCCAAGCTATTGACTTTAACTCCAAGAAAAAGAAGCTATTCACTTCAATATCATAATACTATGCATACGATACAAATCAATGACGATACATACACACTTCCTGGAAGCTGGGACGAGCTCACCCCGAAGCAGCTCCTATACCTGGTTAAACTCACTAAATCGAATATACCGGTAGAACAAGTTAAGATCTACATGATGCTCTATTGCCTGAAAGCTCACGTATGCCGGCACAAGAAAATTTTCAAAGAATATGTCCGTATCAAAATTGGGCAGGAAAGTGAAACAGTCCGCTTCCGGATCCGCAGCCGTCGGTACCTCCTTCATCCCGAAGAGATCAGCCTGCTCGCTGATCAATTTCACTTCCTGATGCGTGAGGAAGAAAACCGTATCACTTCACAGAGGCTGTATCTCATTAATCCGGAACTGACAGTCAATCCTTACCCGACACTCCGCTTCCGGTGCCGGAAATTCATCGGGCCGGAAGATCAGCTGTTCGATATCACCTTTGAGCAATTCATGTATATGCAAACCTATTTGGATGCGATGCAGCTGGATCCTCAAAAGATCAACCATCTCCTAGCCTGCCTGTGGCATCGTGGAAAAGAATTTGATATCAATCGTCTGGACAATGATGCAGCTATACTGAAACGTCTTCCTGACGACAGGAAGATGATCATGTACTGGTACATTCTTGGAAGCCTCTCCTGCATGAGCGCAGCCTATCCACGAATATTTTCAGGAGAAGGAAAAAATAATGGGCGTATATTCGATGCCCAGCTGCGACTACTTGATTCCCTGTCACATTCTGACATGACCAAGAAGCCGGAGATTCGGAAAGGTTTGTTGCTCGATGCGCTGTACTCGATGGATGAATCCATCAGGCGCAAGGAAGAAACAGAAGAGAACTTGAGGAATAGATAGAAAAGTTTGTTACTAGCAAACTTTTTATTCAATTTTGTTTGTTACTAACAAACTTTTATCTATCTTTGTAGAGTCATAAGAAACGCGGGTGACGTCCGCATAAGTTCTTTTATATTATGGAACAATTGTTCAAGGCTATCCAAGCGATAGCAGAAGCGAATCCCGATGGATTCACGGTTGACCTCACAACCTTAAAAAAGGTCACAAAAGGCATTTCAGTCGCCTATCTCGAAACCCAAGACAGTTTTGGAGAAGAAGGACTGAAAAGAGTTCTTAACCATGCTTTAATGCACGAAAAGAAAGTCGGTGGATGGTTCAACGAAGAAAACGGAATGTTCTACTTCGATTCCATCCGGATTTTCACTAATCTCGAAGAAGCCAAGCAATTCGGACGTGAAAATGGGCAGATCGCTATTTTCGACATTGGGCAAATGAGACTCATCAAATTGTGATCCGGAGGGGCGAAAGCCCCTCCATTACAAAGTATATTGCATTATTAAATACCCGATTATCAAAACGTAAATTGATGAATTATGAAGAATCTTGAATTACTACCTCTCCCTGCCGAGAGTAAAAAGCGGATCGACGAGTTCGCAAGGCAGTATCAGCGCATGGGGCACATCTCTATTGAGGTTGTATCCTATAATGAAGGTCGCTTAATTGTTCGCGCTGAACAAAAAGACCTAGTAAATGACAAATTCCTCTCCAAAAAGGAACTGACTGAACGTATCCGTGACATGTTTAAGGGAGAGATCCCGGACGACTGGAAGCTCACTGTGTCAGCCGTGAACTTCGATCGCAAAGATATCGACGGAATCACGATTGACTGGATCAAAAGACGGATGGAACGCTTAGGATTAAAAAGCAAACATCTGAGCAACTATACAGGCATTGACAAATGCACTGTATCCTCACTCCTGTCCGGAGACAAGGAACTGACCAAATGGCACAAGGTAGCGCTATATTACTTCTTTAAATATTACGAAGTAGCCAACTTCTAATTTTCATTTGTAAGCGGAGCAAAAAACTCCGCTTACTTTTTGCCGAATCTGAAAAAGATTGTACTTTAGCACCTGCCCAATATCGTTATTAAAACATGAATCCCTTACCATAGTGTAACCAGACAGCTGGTTCCGGCTAATAACACCGGTGGGCGCACTATAGTGAGGGATTCGCCATATTACTATGATATATACCAACTTCAATGTAGATTTGTCTTCAGAAGACAGTTCAAGTGATCCTTACTATGGTAGTGGAAGTAGTTCAGATGAATCCGCACCATTACCGGATATTACGAGTGACACTCCGATAGAAACCAATGGTTTGGATACAAGCGACTTAGTCAATAAATAGCAAATGCTATTAAAAAAGAAACGACAGCCATAAAAGAGCCGAATATCAGAAATACAAGAGAGCGTTTAGTATGTTTGACTCTTTTTTTATTCATTTCTTCCTGCTTCGTTATTTTCTCTTGAAGTGCAACTAATTCATCGCTGACAACTTGCTTCTTTTGATCAGTATCTTTATCTTTCCCTTTAAAATAAGCTATATATTGCGGTATAGTGAATTTATCAGGTTCTTTCCCAGGCGCGAAAACAGTATGTGGCTTGATGACGTGATAAATGTAACCGATGGAAATAAATGTAAAAACAACAATAGACAAACATCCGGAAGTCAAAGCATCATCATCATTTACACTCAAATGCGTGAGAATATATCCTATTGCAGCTGTTAAAATGCCAAAATAGATAGCAAACAAAGTATATCCTCTTTCAGTTATAAGAGATTCTACACGGACAAGATCATTATGGCGAACCATAGCCTGTTCATAATACCATTCTATAAGCGATAAATCGATTACTTTTAATTGTTCTGCAGTGAGTCTTTCCATGATCTATATATTTTTTGAGCTAAAATACATTTTTCTTTTGGAGCAACAAAGAAACTTTTGTACTTTAGCCGTTGCCAAATAATTAATGAATAAACATGAATCCCTTTTCATTGTGTAATCCGTAAAATCGGATTAAGGTCTTTATATAACCTTTTGGCGCGCGATGATAAGGGATCCGCCCGTTCAATATGGAACTTAAAGATTTTATCAAATCGACAATTACTCAAATAAAAGAATCGGTAGAAGAGTTGAATGAAGAGTTTGAAGAAGGAAAAGCCATAGTCAATCCTTTATATGCAAAATCTCTCAATCGTAGTATGATTGGACGAACTGGTGCTAACGTTACAGATATAGATTTTGACCTAAGTCTATCTGTCACGGAGACAGATGGCAAAGAAGGTAAAATAGGCATCATGTCAAGTATTATAGGGATGGGAGCTTCTTCTAAAAGTGATAATCAGAATATATCCACCAATCGAATACAGTTCACCATTCCTGTAATGCTTCCCTACAAGAAGCCTTGCGATTGACTTTATCTGTGGCTATATACTCATAATAGCGCAATGCATATAGATAGATGTATATCACTACATGCCTTAGAGCCTTCTATTGTCTCTAAGGCATATTTCAGGCAGCGTTTGCGTAATTTCCGCTCCCTTTTACTTTTGAAGTATCTAAGAATACAGTTCATGGTACAATATTTTGAGCTAAAATACAACATTATTTTAGTACATTCAATTTTATTCCTCTTATCTTTGCACTTGTAACAAATTAAAAACACGTACTATGAATTGTAAACTTGGAAAATTAGAAATCCCGGCTGACCAGCCTTTTCTAAATTGTAAATTAGGTCGAGAAAAGTACGCAGAAGTACTTAAAGCTATTATCACTACATACAAAAAAGGATTTGTCTTAGCTATAGACGGTAAATGGGGAACAGGTAAAACTACATTTGTAGAAATGTGGAAGGCATATCTTGAACTGGACAAATTCCACACATTATACTTTAACGCTTGGGAAAATGACTTCATTTCAGATCCTCTTGTAGGTTTAATTGGCGAACTTACAAAAATAAACTCTTCTAAAAGAACAAAGGATTTAGCATCATCCATGATAAATACGGCGGGAAGAATTGTGCTAAAGGCAGTTCCTGCAATGTTCAAGGGAGTAATTAAGAAACATACAGGTGAAGAAGTAGTTGAGGTTCTTTACGATTGTATCGGAGAAGGATCTTCCATGTTGAAAAAAGAAATAGACAATTATGAAAGGCAAAAAGAAAGTCTACTAAAATTTCGGGAAGATCTCGAAATATTTGTAAATGAAGTTTGCGAAAAAAAACCATTGATATTTATCATAGACGAGCTTGATCGGTGTAACCCACATTATGCCGTAAAGGTACTAGAACGAATAAAACATCTTTTCAACATACCTAATATTATATTTGTCTTATCCATAGATAAGGAACAATTAAGTAACTCCATACGTGGATATTACGGGAGTGACCTAATAAATGCCAATGAATATCTTAAAAGATTTATTGATATTGAATATGCTTTACCTGATCCCGATGTAGAAAAGTTCTGTAGCTATTTATATGATTACTATGGCTTCGAAGCATATGAAAAGGCAAGAGGCACTAAAGAGATGGAAGAATCCATTTTGACTATAGCCAATACTCTTTTTATGCATAAGAATCTATCACTAAGACAAATAGAAAAAATATTTGCTCATATTCGTTTATCTTTGAATATGTATAAACATAACCAAGTCATATATGCTGAATTAATATGTCTATTAACATACCTTCGAATTTGCGAATCCGATTGTTATGTTAAAATAACCCACGAAAGTTATACTATACAAGAACTTACAGATCAATTAGAGAGTATAATTCCAAAACAAATATTACAGATTAAAAAAAAATACGAATCTTCTCCTAGTCGACAATTTCACTTTACCATAGCCTTGCTATTAAGATGTTATACTTTCAAATATGAAAATTCCGATGAGAACGATAAACTCTTAACTAGAGATCCTTCTCAACCAAATCTAGTAATCAATTTTAATGTAAAGACGATCAACAAAGAACTTTTGTCTTCAGCTTTAGAATGGACATCTCAACGTAATATAGCAGTACCTTTACATTATTTTACTCAAAGAATTAATCTACTGGAAAATTTTGCGATCTATAATATAGAATAATCACGTTCTTAATTAATATAATTTTCTCAGTCTATATTAAATCTACAAACAAAAGCAGAGCAAAAAACTCTACTTTTGTTTGTAGATTCCCAAAAAGAATGTACTTTAGCAACTGCCAAAACAAACTAACTCGCGAATTCCTTATGTCGTGCACCCGTAAAATCGGGTGGCTGGGTGGTTCCAGTTGGCACACGACATAAGGAATTCGTTTTTATATATTTATGGAACCATTAGAAACCCATTTTAAAGGTATTATATTAAGTAACCTGTATCGTGATCCTCGCAAAAAACGCATCCAACATGACATCATGGATGAACTACAAACTAAATTATTTCCTGAGCAACTTATTAGCTACCGGAAACAATTAGTCATGGAAGGATTAATCACTGAAGAAGAACCGGACGAAGTACATTCATTAGTTGAAATCACCCCGAAAGGATATGAAGCCATCCAAACTTTTGGAAGCTATCAAGCATATATTGCAGACCAACAAAAAGCTATAAAGTTACAGCGCGAAAGTGAAGTCATGAAATCCAGATATTTAAGGCTAAAGACGATCAGCATTGTAATAACAACACTATTAAGTATTTTATCTTTTATAACAGGAATCCTACTATCAGACCTAGTAAAAGGAATAATAAAATAAAGATTACTTTATAATAAAGAGACACACGAAACTTATAATAGTCATATGAAAGATCTAATAGTTTACGCTTAAGATTATTTATTTCTTGCTCCTGATCCATATCTAACTCTATTTTTGAGCTAAAATACAACATTATTTTAGTACATTCAATTTTATTACCCTTATCTTTGTCCCCTGTAACAAATTAAAACCACACAAATGAAAAAACTTTTTTTATTATCAATGATGCTTTTGTCATTAGCAGCCTGTAAGAAATCTTCGACCGAAATTGCAAGTCTGAAAGACCAAGTATCTTCATTACAACATCAGAATGAACTTTTATCTTCCGAAAATGCAAATCTTAAAAAACAATTGAAGATACTTAAGTCGCCGAAAAACAATAGCGATATACAACAGATAGGAAGATGGTTAGATAATCGTCCTGGAAGTGATAAGCATATTATAACTATATTTAAAAACCTAAAAACCAAAAAGTATTTCATCAAAGATTCATTCGGGGATGGTTCTTCTGATATAGAAGAAGCTCGCCTATTAAACCATAAAGGGCTCAAAAGATATGAAGCTATTAATAACGAACATAATGAATATTGTATAGTGGAAAAAAATGGGGATTTGTCCATGTGGAGTCAAAATGGGAAATTTGCTACATTCTCCAATTACTAATCTTTAATATTAAAACCAATATTATACAATCATGGGAAATCTTATCTTTATTTACGCACTAGTGAACCTCATTTCACTGATTCCAGTAGCTCATGCAGCTGATAAACGAGTAGTAAGCACTGGATGGGCATCCTTAGTTGCTTTAATCTTTAGTCCTCTAATTGGCTTCTTATTTATTTTATGCCACCCAACAAAGACAGAAAAGGAATATCAAGATAGAATGATAAGGATGATGAATGACCTACCGGACAACATCAAGAAAAAACTAAACCCGGAGGAATGATTATTTTTTGAATTTCTTTTTGCACTCTCAAATATAATCCTCATATTTGCAGAGTCAAAACCCATCGTGAGGTATCACGAACGAAGAGCAACGGATAATGCTCAATATGAAATTGGGCTATTTTTATGCCCATAAGTTTGCTATTGGCACTATGCTATTAGTAAACTCACATACAAAATAGTCGAAGTTTATTTATAAACAAATACGGCTGCCTTTCCTATTACTTTAGTCTCAGTCTCTTCGGAGTGAACTACGGTGGGTTTTTGACGAAACGGGAAAGTGCAGCCGTTCTTGTACTTCCGCTAGTCGAGCGGATTCTCGACTAAAACGTCAAAAACCCATCGTATGAAACACAAAAAACAAAGCGACAACGGACGCTACATATCCGTAGAGAAGCTTCAAAGAGCTCTTTCCAATATCTGCTTAGAAGTAGCAGAAGGCAATGAACAACTCCGAGTGAACAAATCACACAGAGGTATTGTAATCTACGCCAATGGAGGTACAGTTAATATCACTTTTAACGGAAAAGGAGATCAGCCATGATAAAATACATAGAAAAAATCATACCATCTCAATGTCGTGTTATTAATAATGAGACAGGCTACATCCACTTAGAAGGCGAATCAATGATTCTCAGACCGGATGGCAGCTATGCCGGAACCGTAACCACGACTATCGGATCTATCAGAGAGAATCATATCGATACCGTTATTGAGATGCTTACCAACTACAAAAAGAAAATAGCATCACCTCAAAGAGAACAAACTATTGGCAAAATAATCACGTTCGATTTTAGGAATAAGTTCAAAAAAGGAGGTCGTCTATGAGCCGTCGCCATCGCCGAGCTAAGCGTGCCCGTATGCAAGCCATATTGAACTTAGTATCCGTATATTATGTTTTCAACCAATTCAAATTCCAGGTGTTATGAATAGACATGAAGCCTTGCAATTATCCGGATTAATCCGTACCTTGTTACCCAATAATAATAAAGACTTAGATCCATGATAGCATTTATCATCATAGTAACCGGAATAATAGCCTTGACTCTAGCATTCACTGCAGGACGCAAGAAAAATATTACGGTATATAATCGGGACTATAATGGTCATAAAAGTGCCTCAGATGAATTACCTGAACGATATCGAATGAGTAAAGGGCTTTTCATAGCCCTGTTATTACTACTTCTAGTCTATTTACTAGCAAAGTAACTGTCCTTTATAGCCCGCCCACAGCGGGCTATTTTTGTCTCCATAACCAAAACATTGCAAAGTTATGGAACAATATTCTCATTATGAATATGGCGAGCTTCTAGCCAATAAGCTCAAACCGATTTCCCACACCCCGGAACATCCTCACTTCTTCACCGCCTTTGGGCTTGAAGATTTATTCGGATTTGAGGATAAGCTCTCAAATGTGACAGGAATGGTCCTTATCGCTGTTGATGGTATGGAATCCGAATCATCCGACAACAATGGAGATGGATTGACTGACCGTAATGAATATTCATTCATCGTTGCACGCAACACAAATTCGTCACGTCCGGAAACAATCAATCAAGCCGCATTAGACTGTAAAGTCATTGCCAAGCAAATCCGTAACCGCCTCTTTCACGATCCAACTCTGAAATACTCCATTAGCCGAACGACACGTATCAACGGAATAGGACCTATAGGTGACAACTTCTATGGAGTGGTACTTACCTTCTCCCTGCGGGAACCTGAAGATTTTTTTATCAACTCTGATTTTTGGGAGGACTAATCTATGGGATTCTATAAAAATTATCGGGATATGCGTTCCGATGTCAGACGTTATAATGCCGCTGTTCGCCGCGCCAACAATCTGGCAGGCAAAGGCTCGTCACAGCTCATACACATAGAAACCGTATCCGAAATAGAACGATATACGATGGCTAAAGACGCTGACCGGCTAGTCGCATTCAATAAAGACGTACAGAAATGGATGAACTCTGTCGCTGCCCAACTACGTGCATCAATTTCATCTCACAGCATGCGTGTGGCCACCGATTTGAGACCTAGAATGTATACTGACAAATATGGACTCATCAACAAACTCGGTTTTTCTTTTCCCCGTCATGGCATCTACATCCACAAAGGAGCCGGAAAAGGGTATGGAGGAACAACTGGATCCAAGTGGACGAAACTGAAACGAATCGGCGGGATCGAGGTAAGTACCGGGATTGTCCGGCATACCAATCCTGAATCATTGAATGGCAGCCAGGGTACAGGAAACCGCAAAGCATACGAATGGTTCGATCCCATTGTCCGTAATCGAATCCCCGAACTAGAAACAATCATTACCAACTATTTCGATTCAATGATCATTGATGCCACACGCATCTATATCAACAAATAATCTATGAGCAACGATCTTAACCGTAGTATTAAAATCTACATTGATGGCACGGAAGCCGCATTAGGAGTCAAGCAAGTCGAAACTGCTATCCAAAAATTGGAAAACAAGTTAGCCTCTCTCAATAAATCCGAAGCTAACTACAACACCCAATCAAGAAAACTTCAGCAGGAAATTAATAAGAAAACGACGACTCTTGAAAAGTACAAACAAAGTATCAGAGAAACAGAACGTATTCTGAGCAATCTTTCCGGAGCAACCTATAACGAACTGATCTCTGTACAGTCCAAGGTTCGTAAGCAGCTCCGGGATGCAATACCTGGTACACAACAGCACTCAGTAGCCTTAGAACAGAATCGACGGGTAACCGAAGCTCTCACTCGTGCTCAAGCAGCAATGCGCGTTGAAGTGGGATGCCAGGGAACCGTTTGGGGGCAGGCCGCTAACTTCGTCAATAAATATATGGCCCTTATCGGTGGAGTTGTCGCCTCTGTTACAGGATTATCTATGACTATACGACGTTCCGTTGATGACTATGCGCAAATCTCCGAGGCTATGGCTGGAGTAAAAAAATACACTGGGATGACAGATGAAGCGGTGAAGGATCTGAATGAAGATCTCAAAAAGATAGATACCCGGACTCCACGCGAACGATTGAACGAGCTGGCACAAGATGCAGGTCGCCTCGGTATACAAGGAAAGCAGGATATTCTTGACTTCGTAGATGCTGCCGATAAAATCAATGTTGCATTGGGTGAGGATCTAGGAGAAGATGCAGTTAAGAATATTGGTAAACTAGCACAAATGTTTGGTGAAGATAAAACACTAGGATTACGCGGTGCTATGCTCGCCACAGGGAGTGCCATCAATGAAGTAGTTCAGAATAGCAGTGCCGCAGAATCATACCTTGTAGACTTTACTGCACGTGTATCCGGAACTGGAAAACAAGCCGGAATTTCACAAACACAAATCATGGGATTCGCCTCTGTGCTTGATCAAGATATGCAGCAAGTAGAAATGGCTTCCACTGCTCTGCAGACTGTCATCATGAAAGTATACCAGGAACCAGCCAAATTCGCTAAAATGGCAGGGAAAGATGTTAAGGATTTTACAAAATTACTTAAGGAAGATGCCAATGAAGCCCTCCTACAGCTATTAGAAAACTTAGGAAGTAAAGGCGGTCTACAGCAACTAGCACCTTTATTTAAAGACATGAAACTTGATGGTGTACGCGCTGCCGGAGTCTTAAATACTTTAGCTGCCAATACCGCTAGCATCCGAGAAGAGCAAGAACGGGCTACTACCGCATATAAAGAAGGTACATCGGTTATCAACGAATTTAATGTGCAGAACAATACAGTACAAGCGCGTCTCGACAAAGCTAAAAATGGTTTTAAAGAAGTGTCTTATCAATTAGGAGAGAAAATGCTTCCCCTCATGTCTAATGCCATTACCGCTACCAGTTTTTTCGTACGGGCACTCAATTCTTTAATTGAATTCATTGCACGATATTCACATATATTGATACCATTAACAGCTACAATAGCAACCTATGTTCTCATCTGTAAAGCTCAGATCATAGAAGAAAAGCTCAAAGTGTTTTGGAATCAGAAAGTAATAGCTACACTCAAAGAAATGTATGCTGTCATGTTGCGCAACCCATACCTGGCAGTCGCGGCTGTCATTGTTACTCTTATTTCTGCATTAAGCAATATGAATAAGGAAATGACAGAATCGGAACGTATTGAGAAAAGCCTAACAGAGATTCGAAATAATTCAAAAAGCAACATACAGGACGAACGTAATGAGGTTGAGCATCTCTTATCTGTTGCACGTAACGAGAACTTGAGCAAAGCTGAACGAGAAGCAGCTATCCGCAGGCTAAACGAGATTTCTCCCGAATACCTTGGCAATTTATCTTTGGAAACTATAAATACGGAGCAGGCTACTGCTGCTGTAAATTCATACGTTGACAGTCTTCTTGTTCTAGAGGAAATAAAACAAACTCAAAAGAAAATTAGTGAACTGAGAGATAGAAAGGATGATCTCGGTAAAAACGGACCTGACAACGGCTTTTGGTCTGATGTAGAAGCAGGAGCTGCCAATATGCTAAATGGTTTCAAAACATCATTGGGACTTACCACTGACGCTTGGGCTGATAATGTACTCAATGAATATATAAACAAAGGAACAAATAAACTGCGTTCATTAGATCGAGAAATCCAAACATTAAACCAACATATAGAGGAATCCAGAGAAAAACTCATCAAGATCGAATCAGAGAAACCTCAGCCTGTAAAAAACAATTCTACCACAAAAGAGGACGATGATGATGAAAAAGCGCTTAAAAAACGACTCGAACGAGAAAAAATACTATATACCCAAAAACAAGCCTTCTTAAAAGCAATGTACCTAGAAGGAGGAGATGAAACCCTTCAGACAGAAAAGCAACTTAACAAAGAATTAGAATGTCTTCAAATGGAACACTTAGAGAATTCTTTGAAAATAGCCGGTACAAAATCTAAAGAAGGCATTGAGATCCAAAATCAGATCAATGATCTGAAGCTGAAGATGCAAAAAGAACATACCCAAGAGCTGATTGATCAAGAAAAAATAGACTATGAACGTCAGCAACAGGAATTAAAGGAGTTATATGCTTCCGGGAAGGATGAGAATCTTAATTCCGAGGCTGCATACAATGATGCGATGGAACAGCTCACCGTCATGCATCTGGAACGTATGCTTTCTCTTGCAGGACTAAATGCAGAACAACGGAAGCAAGTAGAGAAGCAGCTGCTGGATTATAAGGTAAAATGCATACAAAAAGATCAAAAGGCCAATGAGCAAAATTCAAAAAACAAACTTAAAACAGACAAGCAGGAATTTGAAGAAAGACTCCGTATCTATCAACAATATGGAGAAGAATTTGGTAATGCTCTAGGGAACATCATTTCCGGGCAGGAAAATGCTATGCAAGGATTCGCAGATACGATGATTGACATTATGTTTGATGTTATAGCCCAAATCATTAATGCCGAACTTGTAAACCTAGGTATAATAGGAACTGCAGAAGCAGCAAAAGCAACAGCTAAAGAGATTGGTTCCAAGGGCTTTTGGGGAATAGCGAGTGGAGCTATACTTGCGGGTCTTATTACGGCAGGTATCGCCACAGCCAAATCTACACTGAAAGGCTTTATCGGGAAAAGAAGAGATAGTGGAAGTTCCTCCACAGAAAGTACTCCCCAGGCTGAATATAAAATAAACCAAAGAGCAGCCGGGAAGTATGACGTAATCGGAGCTGAAGACGGACGCAGCTATCACGATATCTCCTATATAGGGGAAGCCCCTACAGGCATCGTCAAACGTACTTCACTTATATCAGAAAACGGATCAGAGTTAATTATCAATTCTGAAGATCTGTCCCGGCTCCAAAAACATATCAACTATCCTGTAGTACTTCAAGCAATCAATGATGCAAGATCCGGAAGGGTGCCACAATATGCAGAAGGAAATTACGACTCCATCAGCCACTCTACAGACTCACCCACTCCGCCAAGTCCCAATAACAACCTTGAGGCCAAACTAGAGAAAGTAATGGATAAGATGGATCAAGTGATGGACAAACTAGGCAAGCCTTCGAAAAACTACGTTCTCTTATCCGATATCAATGATGCGGAAGAGATCAAACTAAAATCGGAAAAACCTTTCACAAGAGGAGATCAATAATATGGCACTAATCATCAAAACACCTAAAGGGATATACGATACTCCTACAGACTTCGAAATGGAAGTTGAAATCACCTCCCCTATTTATACAGATAAAGGGAGTCAGACCATAGCTGCTACGTTACCGGGAACGAAGCATAACCTTTCCATAGTTGATCATATCAATCGCTTAGATATAGCTAATGCACCGGCTAAAGACGTCCAGGCTGTTATTGCAGATGGAATATACCGTCGCATAGGCAAGCAGAATATAACATCAGCATCGGTAGAATCAGGGATTGTCAGCAACATCGGATTTGACGAAAGCCTAATGTATGAAGCCTGGAACAATATATCATTAAAAAAGTTACCCGGATTACCCATATATAAACCATCAGGTGGCATTACTGCTTTAACAGAACATCTTAATAATGTTATGAAATATAATCTTCCAGCCGACTATTATGTTTTCCCCATACAAGTAAAGAATGACTCAGCAGACGATGTCGCTTACCCGGAATTCATAAATCCGATTCAAAAAATAGGTAATGCGTATGAACTGAAGAAAAATGCACGTACAGAGAAAATGGTTATATCAGGCAGTGTCGCAGATGTCAAGTTACCCGCAGGATATGGTATTTCTCCTTTTATCCGTGTTTCAAAAATCCTACAATTAATATTTTCAGCATATGGTTTTGAACTCATAGAGAATCCATTCGAGAGAGACTACCAGCTCAAAAAAATGGTAGTACTTAATAATGTAGCAGATGCCACAGTCGCAGGTCAAATAAACTATAAAGACCTAATGCCGGACTGCACGATTAACGATTTTCTAGAAGCAATATTCTGCCGAACTGGTGCCAGGATCTTCGTGAATGGGGATAATAGAACAGCAAGAATCAAATTACTGAAAGACACGTTCTCCAGCTCCCCATTTGCAGACTGGTCACAACTGAAAGCTGCAGATCCTGTACCCAATTACGAACAGCCCAAGCAAATAAGATTATCTGCCAGCACTTCATTTGACGAAGCTTATACGGATGCGGAATCTTTCGAAGAATTCCTTGATAAATATAAAGGAATCATCACAGAAGTAGAGAACACACCTCTTGAGTATGTTCCCGATAACACATATATTTGTTATCAGGCATCTACCGGACGATTCTACAAGCGTAACATAGCTTCCCAAAACGTTTCTCTCTTATCCAGTGACTTCTTTGCTTGGGATAAGAAAACGGCCAACGTTGAATACGAAGAAATATCCAGTTCAGATGAATGCCTACCAATGACGTTCTGTAACAATTTACTAGTTCCGCAATACATGGCCGGAACAGTGAATCTCAATACAACACTCCGGGGAGCTAAAGTCAATGAACAAAAAACAGATACTCCGCTTTGCTTCTGTTTTGCGATGGGAATGGCTACTGATGAAAAGAATGTTCCTTTAGGATATTACTATGGTAGTTCACTCTGCCGCACCCCTGCAGGTAATTATTTCCGTGATAACGACGGGAACACTTTCAAATATTCACTGGTCTTTCGTGGAGAGGACGGAGCTTTCAATCAATTCTTTAAAGAATGGGATGCCATCTTAAGACATGCAAACCATACTCTAAAAAGTAAAATCAATCTTGATCGGATAGCACTAACTCAGATAGATACCAGCCGGCCAATCTTATTGTCTGGTCAGAAACTGATGATTGAGAGTGCCAAGCACACAGTACCCTATCAAGTGAACAAACCTGCAGAAGTGAACCTTCGTACCACAAAACTTTTAAAACCATTTGATCTTGAGCAAGAACAAGGTATTGTAAAAATGATACCCCAAACGACTAAATGGGTAATTGTCTCCTACGCAGATAATGCCTTCGCCGCAACTGCAGCACAAGTAAAGAGTCAACTTGAAAAAAGATATGATCTCAGAGGATTTAATGTCTTAGACAGAAAGATACTAACCCAACCTTCCGGAGATGATTTCAGTTCGTATCTGCCTCCAACTAAAGAAGAAGTACTAGGAAAAAAGGAAATACTGGATACTTATGACGCTGAATTACAGTACTGGTTCTCGTTTTATGTGGATAATCCTGAAGGTGCAAATACTGATTCGATAGATTCAATCAGACTTCAATATGAAGCCGGGATCAAAGCAGTCACTATGTAATCTTGTCCTTTATACAGCAATTAAAAACAAACACATTTGCATATGGAAAAAAAGGAAACAATACAATCAGCTCCTGAAATAAAGAATGTCTCCGGAGTATTTCTGAAGTTTCAGTCTCTACCAGGCAATGGAGACAAAACAATGGAAGACTTTTATTCATTGATGTCATCTCCCTGCATTGAACGAACTTCTCTCCTGGCCGACCTGAATTTTGTAGTAGTGACCTCAGAGAACATTGTAAGAACACAGTTTGAATTATGAGTTTAACAGCAGCAATTTCACCCCGCACGATGGCTTTATCAGGGAATCCGGTAAAGTTGGAAATCACTTCTTCATCCCCTGTCAATTACGTTATCCGAAATCAAAGTAATGTCATTTTCGAAGGATCCGGAGAAACTGGAAATTTCTTTGTTTTTATCGATGAGATCTTATCAGCTATTTTATCTCCAACCCACTATACGGGTGAAGAAACCGATATCATCCTATCAACATCGAGCAATCTCAAAGAATACACAATCGAAGTCAATAATCAGACAGGTGACCGACAAACCTTGCAACATAAAGTATTACTCGGTGGGATCAGCAAAAGAGCTATGAGGCATCTGAATCAGACAGGCAGCAACATTTTTACTATGAAGCTATTGAATGCTGCCGGTAACTTCTTTATGTCTACACGGACAGAACAAAGGGTCCTGTCTATCCGCGAAACAGAAATACGGCCATTATTATTCATTGCTCCAGTAACGACTTTTACGGTTAAAGTAGCAGAAGGTATTTCTACTGTTATTTCGGGTCTGACAGTCGGGGCCTGTTATGCTCTTAACCTTGAAGCCTTAAGAAAATATTTTTTCAGCAAGAATAATATGCTTGCCAGTCAATTTGAAATCATCACAGTAGAAGGCAAGGCAGTCACCATCGTCATTTCTCCTGCTAACATAGAGAAGGAACGATACTATATCGAATTTTTAAACAGTTATGGAGCGTATGAATGCATAGAAGTTACCGGGAAGCCCACTCTAGATCAAGACAAAGGAGAAGATGAAGTGTATGGGAAATATGATGAAGAAGTAAATGACTATACTGAAAGCAGGGAGAGAGTAAACACTGTAGACAATCTGCATGTACAGACTGGTTTCAAGACAGAAAAGGAACTGATGTTTATTCTTGATATGCTCTCTAGTGATGAGATCTATCTTATAGGATACGGAAACAGAGGAATCAAAGTCAATGCTTCTGCTGATAGTTTAGCAATAGCAAAGAATATGAATACGCCTCAAAGTCTACCCATTACACTTAGATTCTGCGATTCGGAGAAACATTTTACTCAGGAATTAAATAGCAATGATTTCAATAATCCGAGAATTCATACAGATGTTTTCAGTAAACAATTCAATTAAGGATGAGTACAACACAAGATATTGTAGACTCTCTGATTGATCACATAGACAAGGCCATCACCAAAGGCAGTGTAACCAACCAGCAAGTAGCCGGTGTCTTGGACTTTTTGAACGAAAGGTACAAGACACTGGCTAAAGCCGGTGGAAGCTTGTCCAAAGATATTCGCGTCACCTCGCCCAAGACAGGGAATATAAACCCTGGGGACATACTCAAGGAAGGAACAACATACGAAAGTATCTTCAGGACGATGCTCACCAGTGTAGAGTCTGCATCTTTAACAGGTAAACTTTCAACGTCCAACGACGTTGAGTTTGGGACAGCCAAAGGACAGCTAACCTACACAGCCAACAGACACGGTAACGGCCCCATGAGTAAAGCCTTTTATGATTATATCGAAGAGAATAAACTAGAGTTTTCTGCAGAAGTTAATGGGGAACAGAAGGCAATAAGGCAATTGACAGGCTACTATACAATGGAGGAGACTTACGCTGCAACCGTCGTCTACGACGCTAGCCCTGATGGAGTATTACCGCAAATTACATTAAATAATAAGATCAGTGTGAACGTTCGACGTAAATGGTTTGCCGGTGTATGCAATACTGTGCCTCAAACATCAGATGCAGTACGGGCACTCAGTTCAAACGGACTGTATACCGGTCCCGGTACCTATAAATTTCCGATTGGTACATGGTCTATGTTTGCAGTATGTATCCCTGCAGACATGATCACCGAGCTTACCCTAACCAGTTATCCTGGCAACTTCATCGAAAATGGAACTGAAGGTCCGATTAAAATTATGGTAGAAGGGGCCAACGGTAGTAAAGCTATTGAATATAAAATGTGGATTGCAGAAGCTACAATGCCTAACGATCCGGATACATTCACTTTTAAAACAGCCTGAGTATGGAAGACCAAGTTGAAATTGTAGAATATCTATCTGAAATAAAAAACGTATCACCACGTTCTAGCCTTGTCATCGCAGGAGCTAGTTTCTATCTTCAATACAAGCGCACCAGGAGTCTCCCTATCGACTCTACATCGACCTGGAACTCTTTAGAAAAAGCAACTCGATATGCGCAAAATATCGACACTGTAGCTTATGCCCCTTATGACGGACAAATGATTACTGTAAAAGAGAATGGGAAAACAAATGTTTATATCCTTGTTCTTGACGAATCACTTCCATTGGCAGACAAGCGCGTACACTGCAAACTTGAGCCTGTCGCATCTCAATCATTCGGTGATGATCGTTATGCACGTAAAGACATCAAAGATACTTTCAAGAAAGGCTTTACTTCCAAAGAGGGCTGCGACATCGAAGGTGGGCTAAATGTCGGTAAAATGACCCGGCTGTCCGGTGGTGTCGTCGTGATGGCCGACACCGATTATGGAGTTACTGAATCAGAAAAAGAAAATCCCGAAAATAGTAATGTTATGGCAATAGGATTAACAGAAGTTCCTAAAAACAGCGGATTCGGTTCTACCTCACTGGGTGAGATGGACAACACGGATGAATCATTCGATCTAGTTCCGGACGGAAACTACATGATGCAAAAACGAGCAGGTGTATTCTATCCCGTGAAAGCAGCCGCAGGTGGCGGAGGAACAAAGCTCACGCTTGCCTTTGTCACCCCGTCAAATGCAACGGCCGTTCATGGTAAGGAGACACTGATCAAGTACACATACTCATCTACCTTGTCCGGAGAGGAAACCGGCGAAGGTATCGCAACCTATACTTTGAACAATAAGCAGGTAGCCTCCGAAACAATCAATCAAGGCGAAGTCTCATTCAATATAGGCAAATACCTGATACTCGGTGATAACGTCCTCGTTGTACAAGTTACCGACAGTTACGGAGCTACCCGCAAGCTGACATTCAAGATCAATGCGGTAAGCATTGCCGTAACGTCTACATTCGATGATTCAAAAGCCTATGTGGGAGCGATCTCATTCCCATATACCCCGCTTGGTGCCGTAGAGAAAACCATTCACTTTGTCGTTGATGGTAAAGAAACGGGTACCTACACCACATCTGTATCTAATCGTCAGCAGACATATTCAATCCCGGCACAGGCGCATGGTGCACATACGCTCGACGTTTATGCGACGGCAACGATCAACGATACCGAAGTAGAAAGCGATCGTCTACGCTATGATATTATCAGCATTGTATCCGGAAACAACACACCGGTTATTGCGTCATCCTTCAGGACTGCCGAAGTGGAACAATTCGGCACACTCCTGCTCCCCTACATCGTTTATAATCCTGCTACAACGACAAGTGATATCACCCTGTCAGCTAATGGAATCGTAATTAGTGATCAAACGATAGACCGCACGCGACAAACATGGAGTTACCGGGCAGAAGCTCCCGGAGACCTGGAGCTGAAAATCGCATGCGGACCTGTGAGCAAAACATTCAACCTGACGGTTAGGGAATCAGAGATCGATGTTCGTCCGGAGGAAGCGGATCTCGTTCTCTTCCTCACCTCCGTGAACCGCAGCAACAACGAAGAAGGAAAAAACATCTGGAACTATGGCGAGATCTTCGCTGTACTTACCGCATTCAACTACGCAACGAACGGATGGATCAAGACGGTTGACGGATTCGTAGCTCTTCGCGTTAATGGTGATGCACGTGTAACCATCCCCTACAACTCCTTTGCCAACGACTTCCGTTCAACCGGTAAGACTATTGAATTTGAATTTGAAACAAGAGATGTTACCGACTACGACTCAGTCATCCTCAGCTGCATGAACGGAGGAATCGGACTTGAAGTGACCGCACAGAAAGCCATATTCAGATCCGAACAGACCTCTATCGAAACACAATTCAAAGAGGATGAACGTGTCCGGATCTCCTTCGTGATCGAAAAGAAAGCGGAGAACCGGCTGATCTTCGTCTACATCAACGGTGAGATCTGCGGACTGATCCAGTATCCGGAACAAGACAACTTTACTCAGCCCAATCCTGCCGGGATCTCGATCGGCAGCAGTGACTGTACCGCAGATATCTTTAATATCCGTGTCTATGACAATGCCTTAAACCGCTATCAGCTTCTTGACAATTACATTGCCGATATGGATAATCTTGAACTGAAGCGCAAGCTATATGCCCGGAACAACATTTATGACGACTATGGGAATCTCAGCTATGAGAAGCTGGCGAATCAGAATATCTCATTCACCATCGTCGGTGAGCTTCCGACTTTCAAAGGAGACAAGAAGACTGTCACCCTTGTTTATGAGGACAGGGAACATCCTGAACGCAGCTGGGTAGCAACCGGAGTAGAGATCGACGTACAGGGAACATCCTCTCAATGGTATCCTCGAAAGAACTTCAAGACAAAATGCAAGCAGGGATTCACCATGACCGCTACCGGTGAACATGCCGATAAAGTTGCCATCTTCGAAGAGGAAATACCTGTAAACGTATTCTGCTTCAAAGCGGACTTCGCCGAATCTAGCGGTGTACACAATACCGGTATGGCCCGTTTGATCGACTATATCCTTCGTGGCATGGGGTTCCTTACTGAAGCACAGAAGGCTGATCCCCGCGTCCGGACGACAGTCAACGGCCGCCCGTCGGTGATGTGGCATCAAACATCAGAAGATGCTGAGAGAACATCACTGGGCAAATACAACTTCAATAACGACAAGTCAACGGATGAAACATTCGGATTCAAGGCCGGCTGTGAAAGTTGGGAGATCCTGAACAATACCTCCGATCGTGTACTCTTCAAACGTTCGGACTATATCACCGTCGACTCGGAAGGTAATATAGAATGGCTGAAAGACTTCGAAGCTCGTTATCCGGACGGAAACGAAGACTACACGAATCTAAAGCGTCTGACCGACTGGCTTGTCTCCGTAAAGGATAACCCGACGAAGTTCCGGGCCGAAGCTGATCAGTACCTGGACATGAATTTCATGTTATCGTACTACACGATAACAGAACTCTTTGCGATGGTCGACCAGCGTGCCAAGAATATGTTCCTGACTACTTTCGACGGAATACGCTGGATCTGCATCTTCTATGATAATGATACAGTGTGCGGACTGAATAATGAAGGCGTAGCAGCATTTGACTATACGGTTGAGTACCACGATCAGATCGGCAACAAGGACGTCTGGAACGGTGCAGAGTCAACTCTCTGGAACAACATCGAGCAGGCATATTCCAAAGAGATCGCAGCCATGTATGCTGAAATGCGGTCAAAGAAGCTGCTCACTTATGAAGAATGTATCCGCTTCTTCGACACCGAACAGGGAGATGCCTGGTGTGAAGCGGTCTACAATGAAGACAGCTGGTACAAGTATGTTCGCCCATTATTGGATGAAGGGAACGGATCATACCTGTATGCTGCCCAGGGAAGCCGCAAGATGCACCGTCGCTGGTGGCTGTACAACCGATTCAAATACATGGACTCTAAATACATTGCCGGAGACTATAAGAATGACTTCGCAACTCTGCGTCTGTACACCCCTTCAGAGTGGGAAGGAGTAGAACCTAATGCGGATATGACCATCACGTCGTATGCCGGGCAGTATGTCAACGTCCAGTACGGATCATATACAGTCGGCACTCGTTCACAGAAAAATGTACCGGTACATATTAAAGCTCCCGCCATCCAGTTCAACGATACTGAAACGATCATTTTTGGTGCCGGTCAGATCAGCAGCCTGGGGGATCTATCCTCTTTGTATCCCGGTTCGGTCGACGTATCGAAGATGACCAAACTGGTGGAGCTGATTATCGGGTCCGGAGCGGAAGGCTATCGAAACACGAATATGGAAGTGCTCTCAGTTGGTGCAAACAACCTGCTCCGAAAGCTGGATACCCGCAACTGCCCGAACCTGAAGCAGGCAATAGACCTTGCATTATGTACCAACATCCGCGAGATATGGGCGGAAGGAACCGGAACATCCGCTGTAGTATTACCCGAAGGCGGTAACTTGACGTTGCTTCACCTGCCGGACACCATTACAAATTTAACGGTCCGAAATCAAACGGAACTGACTGATGCGGGATTGGTACTCGCAGGAGTGCAGAATCTTTCGACAATCAGATGGGAGAACACCAACAAAGCTAATGTCTTATCCATAATTGACAGATGCTTTGCGCTTGATTCTATGAAGTTAGAACGTGTACGCTTGATCGGTGTAGACTGGACATTATCTACCCTTGATCCTATCATAAAACTAATCAATTTGAAGGGACTGGACGAAAACGGCAACAATGTAGACAAAGCGGTCATCACCGGTAAATGTTATGTCTCTGTAGCTACTGATGCACAAATCAACAAACTGAAGGCGGCATTTCCCGAATTAGCTATCACATACGGTCAATTGAAACCTGCTCCTGTGACGACTTTCACCTTCAGTTCTTCTCGGAATTATACAATTAAAAATTCAGTCTTCGAATGCGCCTACGAAGTTGAGAAAGTAAACGAATATACCTACAAGGTAACTTCTGAAGACAACATAACGATTGATTTTACGTTCAAATGTGAAAATCACGAAGATTTTAAGGGTTCATATCTTGTAGCCGGTACACGTTCTCAGAGTTATACTGTGACATATATTCCACTGAGAAAGATTCGGGTAGGAGTTTATAACCAATCGGTATATGTTCAAGGTGCTACTGTCACAATTGGGGACCAATCATACATTTCTGATGCAGACGGATATATTACTTTACCTCGTGGAGGTGCGGCTATATCCGGAACCGTGTCTGCATACGGATATGCAAGCAACACCTTCTCATATGGTTCCATAACATCTGATACAACAAACACTGTGTATGTATATGGCGTCGTGGATGTTAAGTTTATCGTAGAATACAATTCATCGCTCATTGAAGGTGCTACCGTAAAATGTAATGGAGTGACAGGAACGACTAACCAGTACGGTGAATGCACTTTATCATTGGGAAAAGGAACCTATGAATATTCTGTTACCCATGACACATATTATGAAAAGACAGGTAATATAACTGTTGGGACGTCTGCAACATCCTTAACTGTATATGTAGAACCAAACACGGTCGAAGTAAAGTTCATAGTAAAAGACGGCACTGTACTTCTATCCGGAGCTACTATTCAATGTGATGGGAAAACAGGGATTACTGATGCCTCCGGAGAAACGACATTGGTAATAGGTAGCAAAAAAACTCATGAATACACCGTATCTAAAAATGGATATTTCAGCGTAACAGATAACGTTACTGTTAGTTTAACCGCCATTACAGTCAACGCTGCCATGAGGCTTGATATTGAATCTTTCAAACCGATAGAGAATGGAAATATTCAGATGCTTGTTACTGGAGAGAACATTTCTCTCTATGTCACCTCAGACGCCACTGATTATATCATATCATGGGGAGACGGAACAGAAGATCATGCAGTCGGGCCAGGGAAGCTGACTTATGATCACACGTATGATAACTCAGATTTCCATCAGGTAGAAATCAAAAACTGTAGTGATGTGACCTATGCGATTACAAAAAGAAGTTTATCTCTTGTTGCATATTGGGATCTCGGAAATAGTAATGTAAATAACTTGAATTTCTCAGGTTTCTCAATGTTGAAGTATGTAGGACTTGTGTTGAAAAACGATACAGAGAGACAGTCTTTTTCCTATTGTTTCAATAATACAAGTTTAACATCTATTCCGCAAGGGTTGCTTGACAATTGCGTAGCTGCGACAAGTCTTTCAGGTATATTTAGGAATACCCTAATCTCATCAATTCCTGTAGGCTTATTTGACCATTGCACGAATGCCAGCACATTCAAATCAGCTTTTGAGGGAACATTAATATCTTCAATTCCTGATGATTTATTTAGATACAATGTAGGCGCCTCTGATTTCAACTTATGTTTCGCTAATACAAAAATCACTTCCGTTCCCGAACGATTATTCTACTATTGTACGAATGCATATTATTTTGGAGGAGCCGATAGTTGGAGTAATCCAGAAGGTTGTTTCTCACGTTCTTTATTGGAATCGGTCCCAGCAAATCTATTTATTAATAATAAGAAAGCGTTTGACTTTAGAGGATGTTTTCAATATTCAAAAATAAAGGTTTTACCTGCCGGTTTGCTTGATAATTGCCCTGTAACAAAGATGGAGCATTTCTGTTACACCTGTGATGAATTGAAACATGTGATACTTCCAGCTACAGTTCCGAATTTAGGAAATTATTCATTTGCCTATTGTCGTCAAATGAAATATTTCATTTCGACAGTAGAGACTCCCCCAATTATTGGCGCAAGAACATTCGCTTCGTCTTATATCTCTGTAAGGTTCCAAATATACGTTCCCAATGATTCTGTAGAAGCATATAAAACAGCAACTAATTGGACTGAATTAGCCGACAGCATCAAGCCTATGAGTCAATTTGCAATCGATTTCCCTAATGAAGAGGTATAATATGAAAATAGACGAATTAAATAATAACCATATCACTGCGGAAGAAGGCAAAGTATTCCGCAGAATTTCCGACAGCCAGCTGTTCGGGAATGAAATCTATCTCGGATACACCTACTACTTGTCAGGTGAGAAACTAGAAGAACCGCTTTTGGAACTCCCTGAACACTATGAAGAGATAGATGATCCTGCTGACCAAGAGACCGTTCTTATCGACGAAGATACACCGCTAGAGGATGAGGTAACTGATATTGAAGAAACAGAAACCATAGAGGATGAACCAAAAACTGATGTCGAACAAAAAAAGAGAATCACCGTAGCTGACTACCATAAACTAGAAAAGCAGGTGGCAATGCTTATACGAATAATGGGAGGAATAGAATAATGGCAGGACTAATCAATACCGGTATTTGGGGATTTATCTCCTCCGCTAAAGCAACAGGTAAGAAGATACTGAACGCTGCCGGTGAAGAAGTAGATGAATGGGTAAGTACATTCGTATCAGGCGTATCAGGCTGGTTGATTGACAAGCTCGGCAATGCTGAGTTTAAATCTGTCTTTGTACGTGAGAAGTTTATCACAAATGAATTTGTATACAACCGCATCCGGGTAACAGAGGATGAAGAAATAGTCACAAGCAGTATCAAGATCGCATCTTACTTCGATAACGGAGACGGGACATTCACTGTCTATCCGGATTTGAGAGAAGCGGACAATAACCCGCTTGCCGACAGTGACCTGTTGATAGGGTATTATCATAATCCCGGCAACACCGGCACAATTTACTCCGTTCAACAGTTTACCGCCATCTCTGATCCGGGCAGCGATCAGTCTATTCTCCTTGAAGCTGAAGGTGACAGTATCCCTTACCAGCACATGATCATTGCAAGAGTAGGAAACATAGTTGATGCAGAACGTCAATCATTCATCCGTATTTCATCAAGGACAAACTGCCAGTATTTTTATGACGGTATCGACAGCTGGGCGGCTTATTCCGATCCGGAACATGTAAGATGTACGCTTGGCCATGCAGATATCGGTCTGATTCCTGCCTGGGCAAAGGAAGCTGTAGGAAGCGTTAAGAGATGGTTTGGTTTGATCGCCGATGGAGTGATCATTCGTGGTACATTCATCCTGCACAATGACAAGACAATCGAAGACGAGTTGAACGGTCGTGAGATTCAGATACGCGGCGACTTCGAAATCAGGGAGGATGGGATCACCGGCAAATGGCAAGAAGTCATCAAGTACGCGAAGGAAGCTTCTGATTCTGCTAGCTCTGCTGCCGGATCAGCTACCACCGCAGGTGAACATGTGACCAAAATCGAAGAACTTTCTTCTGAATTTAATGTCAATTACGAAAAGTTGTCTGCTGACTTTACCCATAAAGTCGAGACTGAAACGACGAATGCTCTGGGTGCTATCACTACAGCAACAGAAGAAGCAACCGGTACACTTCAGCTCACTGCAAGGGACTTTGTACTTGCATTCACTAATCTCGTAAATACTAAAACAGAAGAGGCAACCGGAGCGATATCCGAAGCGAAGAAATCCGCAGAATCATCCCTAAAAATGACTGCCGAACAGCTTGATCTTCAATTCAAGAAAACAGTAGAAGAAAAAACAGAAGAAGCGACCGGAGCGATCACTGATAAAAAAGAATCTGCTGAATCAGACATTCAGGCTTCAGCGGAAGAACTAACAGCTACTTTCAATAAGAATGCAGAGGAAAAGGTAAAGGAAGCCGACGGAGCTATCACGACATCTAAGAATGCCGCTAAATCAGAAGTAGAACTCACCGCTAAGAACTTGACCGCAACCTTCGAAGAGAATGTTCAGAAGAAAACGATATCAGCAAAAGGTGAGATTGACGTGACAACAGAAAGCTGCAAATCTGAGCTTAACTTGACTGCTGAAAGGTTGACTACCAAGTTCGAGGAAGCCGTTGCTGATGCCGAGGGAGATATCATTAAAGAAATCGGTACCCAGGTCACCCAAAACGCAAAAGAGTGGAAGGTTGAGGTTATGGGTACCGACAAGGACGGTAATCCCAACACGATACTTGCTGCTATCAATGCCGATGAATCAGGAATCAAGATCGAAGGAGAACGAGTCCAGATTAGCGGCCAACTTTTAGTTGAAGCCATTATGACCACCGGTATAAACATAGACAACAAATTCATTGTATCGGTAGAGAATGGGAAAGCAAAAGTTACAGTAAACGGTGAAATTAATGCCACAAGCGGAACATTCTCCGGATTCTTGAAAATACCATTTAAAACTTTTAAAGAAGGAGCTATCCCAAATGCTGCTACCGGAGAATATACCGTATCTGACTATTTCAATCTCGAAGCAAAAGGGGAAGATACAGCTACTCGTCTAACTCTCAATTTACCTACTGATGAAAAGTATATTGGTACGGTCCTTACCGTCTATGATAATCCTGTAAAAACAAGAATAGCCCCTATCGTCGAGATTATAGGAAGGATGTATCACCCTTTAAATGTCGATGTTTACGGACTAAAATTAGTAACAAAAATAGAAACAGGTAAAGGAGGAGTAATACAGTTTATCGGAGTTAGTCGCTACGATGGATGCGTATGGTATGTTATTACTGACAGCCTGGGAGAAAGTACCAGGACATAAATAATACATTATTAATCACTAAAAACAGAACTTATGAAAAAGGTATTTTATGAATCATGGATCGCAAAGCATCTGCTTGGATGCACTTCTGTTAAAAAGAAAAACCGCCTGCTCATCACGAGTTAGCGGCTGACAAACACAAACAAAACAAACATTAAGGGAAATATTCCCTTACAGAATTGGTGCAAAGGTAATATTAATAATTAAAAGAAAAAATCAAATGAACAACATCGACTCAATTATTATTCATTGTTCTGCTACTAGAGCCGGGCAAGATTTTAAAGCAAAAGACATCGATCGTATGCATCGTGCACGTGGATTCAGCCAAATCGGATATCATTTTGTGGTAGATTTAGACGGTACCATTGAAGAAGGTAGATCTCTCCAAATCGAGGGAGCACACTGCAACACAAAAGGATCATCCGGTTTATCATACAATAAACACAGCATTGGAATTTGTTATATCGGAGGTCTTGATATGAGTGGGCAAGCAGCCGATACTCGTACCGATGCTCAAAAACAATCCATGCGTGATCTCGTAATGAGACTCAAACAGGAATATCCCATTGTTGAAGTTCTCGGCCATCGAGACACATCTCCGGATCTGAATGATAACGGGATTGTAGAGTCGAGCGAATGGATCAAAATGTGTCCCTGTTTTGATGCAGCTCAGGAATTTGGATATTGTCCGACAGTATTGATTCGCCCATAAATCGTGCAGACGCACTATTTTCGTACCAAATTGTACAAAAATAGTGCGCCTGCTATTATCTAGAGATCAATGAAATAACTCCATTCCGTACGAAAGTACAATTTAAAAGGCAAAACTGTTGAAACACTGTACTCCTTCTTGTTTACTCTCATTCAACACATGAGCATATACTAATGTCTCCTTCAGATCCGAATGCCCAAGGATCTCCTTCAGAGAAGCGATATCCTTTGTCTTACGCAAAAAGATGGTTGCAAAGGTATGCCTGCCGACTTTATGTGTTATATGCTTTTCTATCCCGGCAATAGCAGCTATCTCTTTCAAATACTTGTTCATCGTCTGATCAGCACATAGTTTCTCAAAAACAGGTCCCTTCTTCCTGGTACCAACTATATTCCTTAATAACTGCCGAAGCGGATCTGAGATTGGTACCTGGATTGGCATTGGCTTCCTCTTCTTCAGTTTCATGCGAAAATAAGTGAAAGTTGTCTCTGAGAACTGTTCTAAAGCCAACCCTTTTGCATCCCCTATATGCAATGAGCTGAAGCATAAGAATAAAAATAACTCAAGAGTTTTGTGATATCTATATTCCAGCTCTCCGGAAGTATACAGTTCCATCAACTTCTGCAGTTCATATTCATATAAGTACTCTCCTGAAGGAAGCCCCTTCTTGATTGACCATTTTTTGAAAGGATTTTCATCCATGTAGCCTGCGTTGAAAGCAGCCAAGACATATTTCTTGATTGTGGCCATATTCTTGTTAGCTGTATTTTGGTTATTCTCCAGCTTATGCATTAAATGAAAGAAATACTCGTCAAGCCACTCCCTTGTTATATCATCAAAATAAAGATTAGGGCTATACTCCTTCAGTTTCTTGATTACCGACAGGTTCGTCTTGTATGTAGAATCTTCAAGTCTGAGAGATTCTTTCTTTTGATAGTCCGATATAAACTCAAAGAAAGTGTTATAATCAGTCGGGCGATGATATGCCTTGAGAAAAGCCTCTCTAGTAAGTACCTTGTCACGAAGCCGATACTTTACCAGGACGTTGTTTACCCTTGCTAGAATAGTTTCTATTATAAGATTCTTATCTTTAGCTAACTTATCCCCTATTCCAACGCACATTTTCTTATCGTTCCAGTCTTTTACACTAACTGAAACCTTCGTGGAAAAATTAACTTTTTCACGGTTAACATAAAAGGATAACCACACGACTCCATTTTCCGAGTCGCTCCCATACGTTCTTAAATATATTTTAATGGTTACCATGGTCTACAATGGTTCCTTTTGCAGGCTAAAATAGACCACCGGTCTACACCTGCACAGCTTGTCACACAAATGAAGAGGTAGCTAATTAACTGAATATCAATAAATAGCAAATGCCGGACACATTGCTGTATCCGGCATTTTGGCCACTTCGAGGTTCCTGGCGGTCACTAAATGCTATCATCTTATGATACGTTGTGAAACCTTACATTTCTAGCTACTAATTTCCCAATTTTATTTCTCCCTCTCGTTCAATTGCATAAAGTCTCATAGTAAGTTATTAAAACGGTCTCTATATTGGTCCTAACCACAATAATAGTTCTCCATTACTCTAAATCTTTAAAAACGTCAAAGAACTACCATAATTATCAGAAAAAAATAGAATGCCTATCTATACATCTGTTTTCCAATTATCTCAATATAACACTAATATAAAAGATGGAATTCGTATTATACATGAGAATAAATCATATACAATAACCTTAAATATCTACTAAAAGAAAAAAATTAACTTAATCATTAGAGTATATCATATCCCAAAACACGACTTTAATTAAAAAAAACCTTATAATTGATCGTAATAAGTAACAACCCACCTACAGAAATCTTTAGAATATGTTTCCTTAATATCACCTCCTATTGATTTTTTTAAAAGCATCATCCTTTCTCCATCATTTAACTTTCGAACTGCTGAAGGATATAAAAGATGATAATGATACAAAGGCTGAAAATTCCCGATATGATTATTCATCAGTTGTTGGTCAATATCACTTGCTATTTTCTTTATCATTTTTTGATATTTCAGAAATTGTTTTGTCTTTAACGTCTCCATATTGTGAATTTGTGTTAAAGCATAATTCCTTGACTTTTCAATGTCACGTCCAAAAGCATGTCCAACTTTATTTCTAAGAATCCTCATTTTATCAAGCTCAGACCGTCCATCAATTAGACTCTGAGGGACACTACCAAAAGTAGATTTCATATACGATATTCTAGAATTCCAATCCCCTCTCGTACAATCAATTATTCTTTGTTTAAAATCCTCTTTCTTAAAAGTATGCCCATCTTTCAATAGTTTAATGCCATCTACACTGTGTATACTTCCTATTAACAATCCTGGATCTGATTCAAAAGACAAACCAATAATACAAGACAAATAAGTTTCAAAATAGGAAGACAAAGCTAACAATTCATTTAATCTTATCCAATTATCAAACAAATTATAGGTATCAGCCCAATCTTTAATGGTGATTTCATTATTATTATTAGTATACAAATACTTAGATGCCTTATCAGCCCAAATCGCTCCGTCTTTTTTCAAATGAGAGAAAGTATACTTTGATGCAGAAGTATATGACATTACAAGTCTATTCAACTCTGTATCATATTGATTAAAGGTTCTATAAGCCCAGCTAGATTCATGCAACGGAATCCAGCGATTATAAGAAATAGTTTTTTTTGCCATAAAATTGGATATTATAAAATTAAACTTTATGTCCAGAAAAATCACACTCTATATTCAGGATCAATATCCCCAACATATATGGGAATCAAGTTTCCTATTTTCTCTATTTCATTCTTACGATTATATTCCCGAACAGTCACTACATTTTTTAGATATATGATAGATGCCCGAATAATAGTAATTAAGTGGTAAGCTTTAGATTCAAAAAGAGAACGAGACAAATATAATGTAGAATCTTTTTCCTCAAAGTACTCATTAGTTCCATCTACTAATACAAAACACTTATGCTCCATATAGTTCCTTATTTTTTGCATTAAACGAGCTTCTGGAGATGTAATAAAGCCATCTTCATGGCAGAATAAATCTTTTCGTATATAATAAAGTGCCATTAGAGGAAAATTATCTTCTTCTCTTATTTTCACTCTTAGATGTTTACATTTACTATCTGAAAACCATATCTTCTTAAAATCAACAACAGATTCGCAAATATTTAGATCTAGATAAACATTTAAGAAATAAGCTATTTTATCAAGTATAGAGTATAGTGAGCGAAATGAAGATTTTGCTAGTTCTGTATTATAAGATATTTCAGAATAATCATTCAAGTCAGCAAGAAAAACCTCATTATCTGAAAAATGTTTCACCCCCGATTGCTCAAAATAGCAATACAACATATAACGAGCAGAAACATATTCCTGCTTTATTTGATTAAAGATATGTATCAAAGTGTTATGTTTAAAATATTCCTCTTTCAAAAGGATTAATTCTTGGTAATACAAATTATCCGTCAAAGATAAAGTTGATTCAGAGTCAATATCATTATATGGATTCAAATATAAACAATTCGATACACACCAATAACGATACAGATCCTCTTTAGTATCAGATAATTGTAAAGGTTTCGGTGATGGTTTAATTACTGCATTCTGATACATTCCATTATAATATTCTTCTATAGCAGGATAATTACGTTGAAAACGCCAATCATTTTTATACTTATTCATATAGTAATATGACAAATATTTGAGGTCTTCAAAACAAATTGCTTCGTAATAATAAATTGTATTCATTAAACTAAATCCAATATTGAACTCTGCCATTGCAAATTCTGGCGTAAAATGCAAAGCTAGCTGCCAAGAGCGCATAGCCTCCACAAAGCGCCCAGTATGATCATAAAGATTACCTAAATTAGTATAAATATGACTCTTTATAGAGTTGAGACTTACATCTTCTTCACTACCATTCACACCAACTTGCAAACAAATATTTTCTGCCACTCTTAAATGATATAGCTCTTGGTCTACTAAAGGTTGATTATATAGTTTCTCATTTGGCGATGTAGTATGTTGACGTAAGTCACATAATGCAATAGCATATATGTAATGAAAATATATTTTCTCATTATGTCTCAAATCATTTGTCACATAATTCTTAAGTATATCTAAGTATTCTCTAATTTTGGGAACATCATTGAGAGATTTCGCTTTATCAATCAACATGCCCAATTGTAATAAATCTTTTCTCATATAATATTCTCCGTATTTCCCATCAATTCTTATTCAATAGCCTAACATTTATTACATAAAATGCAGTAATATCACTTCAACAAATACTTTTCTCTCTTTATCATTCGGTAAATGGAACATATAAGAAAAAGAAGATTCCCCTCTACCACCACATTCAGACGAAAAGTAAGGATGCTTAACTATTTCTGTACAGACTGTTTTTATGACACTTGTAAAATCATTATTTGATACAAAAAAGATTAAAGCCACCTTAGAATCCCTCCAAGTCAAATATCTATCAAATAGCTGGTTGATGGCTTTACTGAACTCAGAAGCTCCATGCCAAAACTTACACTCTCCAATAAACAGGTTGGTACCATCTACATATTTAAGTAGTATATCTGTTTTCCCATTTTTATTAAAAGTCTCCCCTGTAGCCGTTGTGCCTTCATATCTTGTTTCCAAGAATGTCAACAATAAATCTCTTAACGACTCTTCGTCTTTACCTTGATATACAGACGGTTTCTTTTCCCAACTTTTTCCAACTTGGTAGATAATTGTTAAAACGTCATCATACATTTTATTCGCCATTGTCGGCTCAGAAACGAATTCTCTTTTTTCTTTAAGAAGTGGCTGAGGAATTACTTTTCTCTTTATAGTAGGTACTGTATAAACACTCTCAGTATTCTGATCGACTTTTACGTTTATTGCTTGATAAAAAGCGTTTTCTTTAATATATTTGTCTTTATAACTTTTTAGTAATGAAAAAATAGTAGATTTCAATTGACTATTATATTGTTTTACATTTTCATTCACATTAATAATATTTGCAAAAGCTGAATTATATGCTGCATTTTTTTCTCTCTTAAATTCATCTGCATCCAGTCTTGTCATACTAACTGTAAATGATACGGAACGATCATTAACTTCAATATCATAACTTGTTAAAGTCCAAGGATTAGGCTTCACAAAAAATAATTGAGGAGTTCCTGTAAATGCAAATGTAACCACAATATAATATACATCACATTCATACTGATAATCTCTAAAACGGCTTTCTCGTTTTTCCTTTCTAACAATAGGATTATTAACAATTTCACTAGTAGTATCAATATTTAAAGGCTCCAAACGATACACATCATACAGATAATCAACATACTCATTTTCATCTATATTCAGAATATATTCTTTAGATTTGCCTTCTATTACCTTTCTAATTTTTGCATGTAATTGTTTCTCATATTCAGAAAAGCCAATATTACAGAAAGAACTAATTATTTGGGAATGATTATACATATCTATGATTTTAAGGGAACTATACTTTATATCATAACAAATATCTGAAAAAAGAATGAATAAACCGAATTTTCACTTAACTTTGTATAGAAACTATTACCAGTCTCATGAAGCTTGTATAATTCAATAATAATTTAAATTAAGATTTATATGGTATTAACTCCAGAAGAAAAGATAATCAAAGAATTCTTGATTAAATGTGCCATAACCAAAAAGATCGTCACATATCAGAATCTATCTACAGTAGCTAATTTAGGATTAGACATGAGTCTTTCTAAAGACAGAAATACAATAGGAGAACTACTATGTAATATTTCAAGGCAAGAGCATAAAGACGGAAGACCTATATTGTCAGCATTGGTTATTACAGCAAATAAAAAGTCCCAAGGGGACGGTTTCTACAAGCTGTGTGAAGAATTAGGATATGGAGAGTGGCAACAACTAAAGCGGAATGAAAAATTTCCAAAAGAACGAATAGATGAATGTTATGAGTTCTATTCCAAATTAAAAAAGTAATTCAACCATAATAAATAGCAAAGCCTACATAATTCACCATTAAGTGTGGTCTTTTCTATTTTGTTTCTGTCCAATATTTAATCATCACTAACAAATCCCCTCTTTAAGCGATATCATACACTGTCATTTTGTCACATCCTTAATTAAATATCGCTGACAATATTACATATCTGTATATAGAAGTTAAATAGTATTTCCAATCCTTATTCATTCTTCCTTTTAAGCATTTAATAACACTTTAGATAACAAACTAATTTCCAATTGATTAAATCATAAAAAGTAGTTCTGCATTAATAAAGGCAAGAATTTGGCACGCTACGGAGGTGCAATCTTTGTGAACAGGTTACTGACAAGTGGTCCGATCATTTGACAGAGCGTCATATTCTGCAATCAGATAAAAAGCAGCAGAAAATCACTCATGACGCTTCGTCATATAGAAATACAACGGAACGACCCTTGAAAAGTAATAATGGAATAATTAATACGTTGAATATATGATTAAAATTAAAACATGCTACACCGTAGCAAATCCTAAATTCTCTCTTAAAGACTCTAATGCAGAGTTCTCCGCAATAAGAATGCGTGTATTTATTAATAAGGTAAGATTAAACATTCACCTTCCGGCTGAATACAAAATCAAACCATGCCATTGGGATAACGCCACAGGAAGAGCAATCGAAGATCCGAAGCGGAATCTAAACTTAAAAGGAAATCCATTATTGCAGGTACAATTGCGTAATATCAATAAAGAGATAGAAAGAACACTTAATCTCTTCATTTGGGTAATGGAAAACTTCAAGTTACACAACATACAACCAATGGCAGACCAAGTGAAAGCTGAAATGATGAAAGAGCTGAATAGAGTGCAAATAGAAAGCAAACGCACCTTTACAGATTTCATTTCCTATATTGACTTCTTCATAACCTTATGCAGAGAGGGTTCAATTTTAAATGATAAGGGGGCAAAGCTAGTTCCGGGTTCAATACGAAACTACGTTTCAACGCAAAGTGCATTGAAAAGATACTCAAAAGATCGTAACGTGAAATTAACTTTAGAATCTATTAATATGGACTTCTATAATGACTTTATTAGTTATTTAAACGAAACCAAGCACTCTCGTGGGCTGTATCGCCCTAGTGTAATCGGTAAATTCATAAAAAACATCAAGGTGTTTATGAGATATGCAAACGAGAATGGATATACCATCAATGATGATTTCAAGAAAAAAGATTTCAAAACGTTTCGTGAAGATGCCGAATCAATCTATCTGAATGAAAGCGAATTAGAGAAACTCTATACTTTAGAACTCCCAGACAATCAAGCACAGGTAAGAGATGGCTTTCTAATAAGTTGCTATACAGGACTTAGATATAGTGACATTGCCCGTCTTGCAGCAAAGCATATTAATTTCCAAGAAGAGACTATTACAATTGTTACTCAAAAGACAGCCACAAAAGTTGTTATCCCAATTCATCCCGTTGTAAAAATCATCTTAGAGAAATATGGCAATAAGCCCCCTGTAATACAATGTAACCAAGCAACTAATCGTATGCTTAAAAAGATATGTCGCAAAGCTGGAATTACTGAAAAGATTAATATAATGGAAACAAAAGGAGGAATACGGCAAGAAGTTACCTATGAAAAATGCGAAATGGTAACATCTCATACAGCAAGAAGAAGTTTTGCTTCCAACGCTTCAAAGAAGGGGATCCCCTCCTTAGCAATCATGCAGATTACAGGACATAAAACCGAGAGTAGCTTCATGCGTTACGTTAGAATAACCAAGGAAGAAAATGCAAAAATGCTATTAAATCATGATTTTTTTAGATCAACAATCTAGTTTTACAACCAAAATGTTAATGGTTTAAAGCAAGTACAGTATCTTAGAACAAAATATTATATTATGGATTCAACAACGTTAAAAGAACTACTCAAGTATGATGGGGCAGAATTTCCCAAGAAAGAAATAAAACTCCCTCTACAGTCAGTATGGGAGTATCTGGGTTATCTTGAAATTTCCCTTGATTGTTTCAAATTGGCAATACAACATTTAGATGCTGATTTTTTTATGATTACTTCTCAAATAGGCTTCTTCTCCAAAGAAAAAATAGAGGATTTCATAAGTAATAACGGGTATCAACAATGCAATGAAGAAATCTGTTCTTTTGAACTCTTTAACAAACAGATATATTACGATGGAAATCTACTTTATAAGTTGTCATGCGAAGATTTGATGGAGAAGTATCTTCTTGAAGAGCATAAACAAATACTTGGATATGATGCATTAAACGCTCCCCTAAAAAAGAACATAATTGAAAACGGATACTACAGAATAGATGAATTTCCCCATATTAAAAATCAAAAATATAAAAATGATTTTTTCAGATTCTTTACAGACAAGGAAATATTCCAAGAATTGTATGAATGCGCAAAGTCTGAAAAGAAAGAAATTACAGACTTTAGTATCTTATTAAATAGCAAACTTCAACTACTTAACAACAAGCTATGTGGATTCTCCGAAGAGCTAATCTCACATTTAACTAATCAAACCTTAATTCATTGGTATATTCTACTACAAAAACACATTGGAAATGCCATGTCTTTATTAACAGATTCCTCAGTCAATAAAATAGATACAAAACAAATAGTTTATATTATCAAATCTTTATTTGAGTACTATTTAGATGTTGACACAAAAGAAGTTTCTTTCGTTGAATTTACCAGAAACTTAGTTGGAACCACCTACAGTACAGCAGAAAAATATCTCCGTTCTCCCACAATGGGTTATAAAGAAACACCTTTTACTAATAATTGGATAGAAGTAATAGAACTACTGGATAAATTGGATACAGAAAATCCAAAAGTACGGGAGTTTATTCGATTCATTCTTGAAGAAAAGTATCGTCAGAAAAAAGGATTGAGCCATGATTTGCAAACAAAAATAAATGGCTTCATCGCAAAATACCCCTAATTTAACGACATTCCATTTTATAAACTACACGATGGCATATCCTCACACGGTATGCCATTTTTATTTCTATAAATCAAATACTTACCTAAAGCATTCGACTTACTTCTACATAAACCTTTTTTTGCCTCAGAATAAAACTAACGAAATTCAGAATAAACCAGCCATTTTACGGAATAAGCTTATCCCCTGTAAACCTGCACTTTGCCATACCTTTGCATCGTTGAAGTTGCGCAACTCTTCAAATCAAAACGATTAATAATAAAAAATAGAAAACAGATGAAAAAGAAAATCTTTATTCTTGAAGACCCAGAAGAACTGATGATCCAATTCGGTTCACAGGTAAGGAATACTATCAAAGAAGAGTTAGCCGATGCCCAGAAGAGAGCAACAAAAAAATCCACTACTAATACTTATATGAGTAGACAAGAAGTCTGCGAACTTTTACACATATCTTATTCAACTTTACATCGGTGGGTGAACTTAGAGATTCTGGTATGTTACAAAATTGGTAGACGTTCTCTCTTCAAAGCAAAGGAAGTTGAAGCTACTTTAGTCAAATTAAACGTGGGAGGAGGGCTTGGATATGGATACTAAACAACAATCAACTTCTATGCTTGAAATGGTAACTCAAAGTATTAACAACTTTGAGCAAGCTACTCAGCCAACTATACTGCCGACCTCTTCAAGTCCAGAAGAAGTTATAGAACATCTAATCAGTTGCGCTCGTCCCATCGATTTTGATGCGATTGCAAATAATCCGGATGGTAAAAAAGCCAATGTAATACAAAAAACAGTTATAACAATAGACGAATTCAAAAAGATAGCTGACCAAAATAACCGCAATATAACAATTATAAAAGGAGAGATATTCATATATAACGGAGTGTATTGGCAGAATCTTGAAGAAAATGAAGCCAAATATCTTCTAGGAAAAGTGGCAGAAGCAATGAACTATGATTCCATTGATTCACAATTCTATCGCACAAGAGATCGCTTATATAACCAACTGCACTCTGCAGCTTACACCCCAGAAGATTCTTCTGAAACCAAATGTGAAACAGTACTCGTCAATTTCCGCAATGGGACATTGGAAGTGAACGAAACGGGCGCAATTCTTAGAGAACATAGACCAGAAGATAAATTGACCTATTGCCTAAAGTATGATTATGATCCAAATGCAAAATGTGATAAATTTTATACATTCTTAAATCAGATGCTTCCGGATATAGAATCGCAAGTTATCTTATTTGAATATTTGGGATATACCTTAACCAAATACTTAAAACTAGAAAAATTTCTTTTACTTCTCGGGGAAGGGAAAAACGGTAAATCTGTTATCTACGAAATAGTACGAAAATTATTTGGTGAAGAAAATGTATGCAATTTGTCACTAGAAGAGGTTACAAAGGATAAAGGATATTGCAGAATAGACTTGCATAACAAGCTACTAAATTATGGTAGTGACATTGGGGGCAGATATGACCCCATCGTACTAAAAAAAATGACTTCGGGTGAGCCTATATACGCACGGGCAATTAGAAAGCAGCATATTACGATGTGCAATTATGCTAAACAAATGTATAATGCCAACCAATTGCCTAAAGAAAGCTCTGAATATACCCAAGGATTACTTCGTAGATTTTTAATTCTAAAATTCATGATAACGGTAGAAGACAAAGATGTAAACGTAAACCTTGCTAAAGAAATTTGCGAAACTGACCTCCCCGGCATATTTAATATGGTACTTGAAGGTCTCCAAAAAATTCTCAAACAAAAACGTTTTTCCCCATGTGCTGCTTCCGACAAAATCTTAAACGAATTTGTAGAAGAAGTAAATCCTCTATCCGAATTTCTCGAATATGAAAATTACACTCATAGTACTAAGAGCTATATGGCGTTAAAGTTTCTGTATGACGAGTATGCTAGCTTTTGCTCACGTACTCGTACTATTCCAGTTGGTTATAAAGTATTTTCCCGACTACTTAAACAACAGAATTTTAAAGTAGAAGCTATCGGTGGAAAAGCACGGCAAGTATTTATAGAAAAACAAAATTAATAACTTAAATCGTCATTATCGTAATAACCACAGTATGGAGCATTACGATAATGACGATAATAAATGATAATCTTGAATATGGAAAAAGAATATCGCTATTCTTTAGATAACAGAAGGGGCGCTAATTTCATACATATTTGCCCCAACTGTGGAAAACGTGAGTTTAAAAGATATATAGACAATACTACAATGGAATACATTGCAGAAGATGTAGGAAAGTGCAATCGACTTATCAAATGCGGTTTTCATAAGCCCCCTAAAGTACATTTCCAAGAACATCCAGAAGAAAAAACAAAAAGGAATGAACTATACAGAAAAAAAAGGCAACCAAAATCCCCAATTAATATCAATGAAAAAGACTATGATATAATTGATGAAAAATACGTTAAGATATCAATGTGGAATAAACGATACATTAACACATTTACCATATGGCTTTTCAAATTAATAGGAAATAACCCTCATTATGGCATAGGAGTAATCAAAGACGTTGTACAAAAATACGATTTAGGTGGTTCGCATAGAATCAATGGAGCAGTAGTTTTCTGGCAGAGAGATTATAACAACCAAATACGTACAGGAAAAATTATGCTTTATAATCAACGAACAGGAAAGAGAATCAAAGATGAAAATAGACCTAATATGATAAACTGGGTTCATTACTACCTAAAGAAAGAGCATAGGTTAAAAGCAGATTTCAAACTAAAGCAATGTTTCTATGGAGAACATCTACTTAAAAAATATCCTAATGCGATTGTTGCTGTCTTTGAAAGCGAAAAAACAGCCATAGTAGCCTCCATAATATTTCCGGATTTAGTTTGCATCGCAAGTGGAGGATTAGGAGGATTGAATTTACAAAAATGCAAGGTATTAGCCCACAGGCATGTTATTTTCTTTCCCGACTTAGGATGTTACCAGCAATGGAAAGCTAAAGTTGAAGATATATCCAAACATATCTTCTTTGCAAGCTACTCTATAAACGACGTATTAGAGAATAATGCAACTGAAGAAGAAAGAGCTGGTGGGTTAGACCTATGCGATTACATCATTAAATCATTAACTCACAACAACTAGCCATATTATTAATTTATTTTTTTTAAGTTATGAACAACAAAAGTAAATCAAAGAGTGAGAGCATTCAAGAAATTCTATATGTACTGTGCAAAGAAAAGATAGCACGGTGTTACTCAATAGACAGTAATTGTGATTTTTTACCTCTGAGAAGAAAAACGACAAAGAGATTGCATGACTCTTCGATATCTTATCTGATAGATTATCGATTCCTAATGGAGAAGTTATAGAAATGTCGGATACAAACATCACAATTTGGTCATCTAAAAGTTTTAATTCCATATTGAGGGTTCTATTAAACAAGAAAGAGCCAATATATCATATAAGCATATCACCAGAAGAGCCTACCGAGGTAAAGATATTAAAGTGGTCAGAGTATAAACTACTGCATGAACCATGTAAAAGACCACATCTGACTACAAAAAACGATTTGCTTTTTATGCCTCATGGTTTCAGAGAATCTTGTCAGCATAGTAAGTTTAATACTTATTTGGAAGAATCCAAAATGATAACTCGGCTTACTTAGAACACCGCTAAAAGCCGAAGTCAAAATATTACTACGAGAAAGAGCTGGGCTATTCATAGTCTGGCTCTTGCTGTATTCGCTCTAACAAGTTGGGTTTTGGAATTCAATCAGGCAACCTTGCTAATAAATATTATAAAAGTTAATATGAGCAATTTAGACAAGACAATTACATTTGACACAGTTAGATTCGTTACTTATAGTGAGTATATATCCGATGTAAATGATGAATTCTTTGATAATGATATAGACTTAGCCAGTGGAGAAGCAAGAAAAGTAGAATTTCATTCTCGTAAACACACAGATATAATTCCTTTTCAATTGTATATTAGAGTGAATTACAAATCTAAAAGAATGACGATAGAGTTCTCATCTAAAATATTATTCAAAGACTATCCACTATTAATCTCTGCACAAACGTTTCGGCAATGCTTACTCAACATTGAAAACCTTAATATTTGCAAATTAGATATTGATAAGATTATTGAGAACTGTTATTTCAACAAGCTACATATAACCAAAGATGTAGATTTAAAATTGACTAGTGAAATACTTGATAGACTCAACCAATATAATGGAGAGTATAGACGATATAAATGGCACAGATACACAGATGGAATTTTGTTCACTAAAGATGTAAAAGCCGTAGATTGCAGAGAGTCAATAACCATCTATAATAAAGAAGCAGAAATTTCATTATATAGGAATAAGACATTCCTAAAGCAAACAGGTGCGGAGCAATCAATCCTCAACTATTTTCAAGGTAAAACCCGATTTGAGATAAAATTAGAGAATAAAAGAAAAATAATGAAGGAGTTAGAAATCTCCAACACAGATTTCCATTCAGTAATGAACACTAACAAAAACATCTTACTATCTTTATTCAACAAGATATTTGATGCAGATACCTCACATAAATCTAATACCATACAAATAAACAATATTGTAGACTATGGATTATGGTGCATTATCCGTTATCACAAATTCGATTTGAGAAGCATTGAGCAAGAAATTAAAGATATATCTCTTTACTCAAACAAGACCAAAGGAGCGTTAGGTAAACAAATGAAGAAAATCAAAGCAATGATGCAGACTTTTCTTAATCAAGAACATAATGCCGATTTTATCCTATCCCAAATTAGAGATAAAATAAAAAATTGATACTTAAATTGAATAACATATGACAAAAACGTCATATAAAGAATATTGCAGAAATTCTTTATTTAAAGTGATTTACAAAGAATAAAGAATTGATTTATAGAGAAATACTATTAAACAATCCCTATCCTCTATTTCTAACCACTTTAAGTATCCATGCTGTATGACAAGATATGACGCCTCGTCATAATATACAAAAACGGAACAATTCTTGAAAATGTTTATTAGACAATGAATGTAAAATTATAAACAGAATCTAATGAAAATATACATTTCAGGACAAATTACAGGATTAGGAGTAGAGGAAGCCAAAGCTAAATTTGATAAAGCAGAAAAAGCACTGACTGTACAAGGATATATCCCTATTAACCCTATAAAAGTTAATACACCGATTGAGGGAAAGACATGGAAAGAGTATATGCTGGATGATATAAAACTCCTATTTGACTGCGAAGCTATCTGCTTGCTTAACAACTGGCAAGCCTCCAAAGGAGCAAGAATAGAATACTTAATAGCCAAAGAAATAGGAATGACAATCCTTATGGAAGCAGAACAATAAATTGTATAAGAACTATAATATATTGAGTAATATTTAAACTGTAAATACATGAATAAGAAAGAATTAACAAATGCTATTGCGGAAAGAACAGGGTTAAGCAAGTTTGAATCAAGAAAAGTGCTAAATGCAGTAATAGAAATCATTACCGAAGAAATGGTAAGAAATGGAAGGCTGCTTTTGATTGGTTTTGGAACGTTCTCAGTGAAACGAAAAGCTGCGAGAAAAGGAATGAACCCTAGTACATTTGCTCCGATTGATATTCCGGCTAAAAAGATTGCCAGTTTCAAGCCAAGTATCTATCTGAATTTCCTATTGAATAGAAAGAAAAGAGGAAGAAAAAAGAAAGAAGAGAGGGAGTAATTTACAATACAACGCCGATATAATCATAAACAAGCCTTTAGGATATGTAGTGTAACATAGATTTCAAGATTATGAATAGATTATACTTGATATTGTTTGTTCCTATTTGGCAATCTCGTAAATTTACAGCCTAAAAATACAAAGAATATGATTATACCATATAAGAATCATAAAATATTCGCATTCTCTGATACTCATGGGATGCACTCTCAACTAAGAATACCGTCAGAAGCTGACATCTTGATTTGCGCTGGAGACGGAGTAGCAGGTATAGAAGAACAGGAATTATCCGATTTCCTCAACTGGTATGCTGCCCAACCCGCTCAATTACGTATATTTGTGGCTGGTAATCATGAACTCTTGTTCGATTTATACCCAGAAGATGCACAATTGCTAATCCCTAAAGGTGTTACATTGCTGGAAGATTCTGGGATAAAGTATGATAATATTCATTTCTATTCTATCACAGCACGCCCGTGGTTACATCATAAACAAGAAATTCCATCGAGCATAGACTTTCTGATAACCCATGGACCAGCAAAAGGAGTACTGGATGAAGGTACTGGATGCTCTTTATTAAAAGATGTGATTGCTAAATACAAACCTCGTAACCATGTATTTGGGCATATTCACTCTTGTGGTAGCCAAATGATAATTTGTCCAAATACTGTTCATTACAACGTTTCTTATTTCGAGAGTCTACTCTAATTCCATAAGTGATATTGAATATCAGTAATCGCTTTGACCTACAAATATAAACATTTATGCCAACCAAAAATACCATACGAAGAAACTATCTAATCATTCGTAGAATTCTACAGAATGATTATCCCAGCAAGCGTACACTGCTCGACTACATGAAACGATATGACGTAGAGATTGGAGAGAGGACATTTCAAAGAGATCTAGCTGATATACGAAGTAATTTCGATATAGAAATCATATACGATGAACAAAAGAATGGTTACTATGCTCAAACAGATAGTACATTCGATTTCGATAAATTGCTCTATTTTATTGGACTAGCTGAAAGTTCTGATATTATTCTCTCCACCGTCAAAGACAGAAACAAACTCCTAGAGTACTTATCTATTAGCCCTACCCCTCACGCAAAAGGAGTTGAGAATATCGGTCGTTTACTGCAAGCAATCCAGAGCCAAATGAGCATCCACTTTGAACATCGAAACTATCAAACAGGCAGATTAAAAGAATATACAGTCTTTCCTTATCTATTGAAAGAGTTTGAAGGAATGTGGTATATGTTTGCCTATGTTGATGAACTGAAAGCTTTTCGCACTTTTGGGCTTGACAGGATTAGTGACCTTATTATTACCGATAATCATTTTCAACGAGAGAAAGTATTGGAGCTGACTGCGGATAAATTCAATCAAATATATGGGATAATCTATGAACCGGATAACAATCCAAATGCCCCAATAGAAAAAGTGGAACTAAGATTTTCCGATACTATGTTACATTATCTGAAAGCTCTACCACTACACCAGTCTCAAACTATAGATGAAAACATTGTCACTTTACACCTAATTATCAATCCGGAATTAGAAAATAAGATAATCAGTTACGGAGAACAAGTAGAAGTCTTATACCCATTATCGCTCAGAGAAAGAATTATAAAACGCTTACAAAAAGCTATATCCCAATACTAACGCTTATGAAAATATGTATAATTAGTGATATTCATGGACTGACAGAATGGAAGAATATTATCAATAAGGAAAGAGGGAATGTGGACAGATTTATCTTTCTTGGGGATTATGTAGATGACAAACATAGTCTTATTTCTCCAGAAGAACAGTTAGAAAATCTACACTCTATACTTGACTTTAAAGAAGAATATACTAACGTTGATTTGCTAATAGGCAACCATGACTTACAGTATATCGGAGGTGTGAGAAGCAACCGCTTCACTCAACGGTTATCCGATCTTATACAAGATGAACTTATAGTCCTGATTCGGGAAAAGACAATTCAAGCGTGTGTTTGCTATGACAATTATCTGTTTTCCCATGCAGGTGTAAGCCGTATATGGATGAAAGAAAAAGGAATGCAACATTATACAGATATAAACAATCTGTTTCAAACATATCCATTAGTATTAGATTTCGTCAATAAAATAAACAGCGATGCTGCCGGAAATAATGTCTATCAAAGTCCATTATGGATTAGACCAGACTCTTTAAGTAAATCCGCACTCCCTAACTACCATCATGTAGTCGGACATACCAGAATAAAGGAGATTAGCATTATAACACAGGAAGAAAGTAAGTTGATATTTACAGACACTCAACTACAACAGTATCTAATTATCGACACTGATAACGAAATTGAAGAGATAAAGCAGAATTGAGAAATTAAGAAAATAATATTATAACCGTTACAGCAATGTAGCGGTTATTTTTTTCCAGATAAATGTAATATGAAAAAAACATCCGAGCACCGACTGAAATTGTCGTACCCATAGTCTTAGCTTTGCAAGCTAAACTGGATTAAAAATCAGAATCAAGAGAAGGGAAAAAGTCTGCTGGAGAACAATCAAAATCCTTTGCGATAAGATAGAGTTGATGTACACTATACTTAGTATCAGAGTTTTCACTCTCTACTTGTCCGATAAAACCAGCAGAACAGCCAAGTATCTCTGCCATACCACGCTGAGACACTTTCAATTCCTTTCGCTTTTCTCTAATTCTATTAATGACAAATAGATCAATATCTGATTTCATAAAACCATGTTTTTGAATTTGTAAAGTTGAAAAAAAGATTTATCTTTGTGCTTAGAAATACTAAGCAACAAGGCTTTTAGAGATTATGAGTAAGAAAATAGTAAAAAATGGTTGGGTGTATAACTATGATGTGTCGGACGAATATCGTAGAAAATACGACTGTGAACTTACAGACGTGCGTTATGTATTAGGTGAGCAATTCGATACGGATAAACAGAATGTATTGGTTTGCATTGGTATCAACCCTAGCATGGCACTGCCTAACTTCCTTGACCCGACACTGAGAAGGGTGCAAGACTATGCAAAAAGAAGCGGTGAATACGGAGCATGGTATATGCTGAATGTTTACCCTCAAAGAGCAACCAATCCGAACAACATGGATACGGACCATACTTACGACATAGAGATTCATTTGCGCAATCTTGCAGCCATAGAAGAATTGTTGTCTACTATTGAACAGGCAGATGTGTGGTGCGCTTGGGGTGCGGTTATTGATGATACAAAACGGACATATTTGTCTGATCTGTTATTCGGAAACGAAGATAAGAACATACAAGGTATAATCAGCCTGTTCAGTGGAAGCTATCATTTCAAAGCCTACGGAGCTACCACGAAAGGCTATCCTAAACACCCTCTTCTGATAGGGAAAGAAGCAAAGTTGAAAAACTTAAATGAAGTAGGATTGAAAGGATTATCAGATAGAATTACTAATAAAATAAAAAAATAGTATTATGAAATTGAAGTATTTATTGGCTGCTTGTACAGCCTTTTTTCTTGTATCTTGCAGTAATGATGATGAACTGTCCCAACCGCCACAGCACGGTGATATTGTGGGGTTGAATATCAAAGATGCAAAGTATATCTATACAAGCGGAACTAATACCCGTTCTTCTTCTGCCCAATATCGACAGATTAAGAAAGACGGTAGAGACATGGAATTATCGTGGATTGACAATAAGGGTGATACGATTAGAATAAGCGGTTCATTTTCAATATGGGATATTAATAAAAAGTATCTGATGTTTACAGGCGGGGACATCAATTACAGACCAACGTATGACGAAGATGGCTTCTTGCTACCGAACGAAGAGAGAATAGGCGGATATTCCTATCTTGTCGATAAATCCACAGAAGCTATATATGATTTAGGTGCAGGGCTAAATGGAGAGAATGCCGTAACAGACAATAAGGGAAATATCTATGTCATGGCTAACATGGAAAACAATATGGGTGGAGGAAGACTTTATAAAATTCATACACAGGATATTTCTAACTTAAAGTTAGAATTGTATGCAGATAATTCCCTTTCTTTTGTTGTCAACAATAAGGGAACTTGTTTCTATGGTTACAGATATATCCGTCCGTCGTATGGTACGCAGCAGTTTATCATTTCTAATTTTATCCCCCAAACAGAATATGGAAATGCTTTTGTATCTCACGACAACGAAGATTTATATCTCACTGCTGTTAGTGGAGAACAGGAATCTTACAAACTTGTAGTTAGCAAGCTAAATGAGAATAAAGAACTCCAAAGTCAAATTATGGCAGAGACGGAATCTCTTGATTATTGGGGAAGACCACAACCCAATGATATACAAGTGAAATGGAATGAACGCAGGGCTACAATGCTGATAAATTATTATGGTCGCACTTATGAATATCAGTTTGCTACAAAGGCATTGACAGAAGTTTCAGCTAATTTGAATGGATTTTTTGCCACCGATCGTTCCACTTATGTCACAACAAATGCTTTATATGCACGAAAATCTGTGGATAAATTGGATATTATAGCATTGGAGGACTACAGTATCAAGGAATTGGACTTGTCAAGCAAAGGCATTGATTTTCGTTCCATTTATACAATGGAGGGTTCGGATTTGCTATATTTTGCAGGTTTTCAATATAGTACAAGCCAATCTGTTATCGGAACGATTGATATAGACGGTAATGTGGAAATTACGGAATCAACGCCTAATCCTATTACCAACATCGTACAGATAAATTAAGATCGCATACAACAAAAAAGAAATTAATATCAAGGAAAATATGAAATTTAGAATTCTATTTTTTATTTGCATTATAATATCATCAGTTGATATAGCTAGTGCGCAGAATCTTGTGACTAAAAAAACTTATTGGGATTGGGGGAATTCCCGTTTACATGAATCTTTTACTGTAATTGCGGGTACTGGAACAAGACATGGTTCCTATAAGGAATACGACAGGAATGGAATGTTACTAATCTCCGCAAACTACAATCATGGAGCTTTACATGGATTATGTATCGAATATTTCGGAACATCCGAAAAATATATTTCTAAATCCACAAACTATCTAAATGGGAAAAAGAGCGGAGTGGAAAAGAATTATAATTTGGGAAGTAGTGGGCACTATCTCTTGGAAGAATGTATATATAAGGAAGATGAAATGATAGAGAAAACATCCTACTACACGGATGCCAAAAATAGAGGGCAAAAGAAAAGCCATGCAAAATTAGTAGATGACAAACAATATAACACAAACTGGTTTCAAAACGGACAAATAGAATACAAAGGAATACTTCAAGTGACACCGGGAAACTATGGAAATATAACAACTCCAATTCAGTATACCAGATATAGCGAAACGGGCATATTAATTGAGAAACTAGATGATAATATCATTTCGTTTTATGCGGAAGATGGCAAAACTATCACACAAAAAGAGAACCTAAGCACAGATGTGATAGAATGTTATGATAATGGTGCTTTAACCAAATCTATAAAAGTTCTGAGAGAAGCAGGAAATGAATATTATGAGGTATCTTTATATAAAGATAACGAAGTATATTCTAAGAAGATAGTAGATCAAAATGGAAATGATGTGGAGCAATTAAGAAAAGAAAAGCTATTAGAACTTCAGTATGATTCCTTATATAACAAGCTGCAAGAAATTCTCCCTACAAAAGTTTCCATGAATATAAAAGAAATGGAGTTTGTTCGTCCTGACGTAGTATATTGTAGAAAAGGATTATATGAGAGTAGTGGAAAATCCTCGGCTTTAGAGACTGCGGTTAAAATGCATAAAAAAGAATTAGATGATGTTATTCGTCTACGCAATGAATATACGGAAAGAGGGATTAAAGAAAACGATGGAAAATATTATAAATCGATAAAATTAATAAGTGAATACATTGATAAAATCAATCGAGATTTCATGCAGAAGTATGACACTTTATCTATGATGAAAAAAATGGTAGAACAGATTTCTGACGACTTACAATGCGTGGAATGTTCTTACACTTATTATAGAGGTCAACAAGGGTATAAAGATAATGTGCCCAAAATACACAAGAATGCTTACAATGCATATCTTGCAACAACTGAATACCTTACTTTAAGCTTGGAGGGTAAAAACTTGAGCGAGACGTTGGCTATACTCCAAAAGTATGCAACTGTTAGTTCCAAAATGAGGAAATGGTATAGCAAGAAAATTACTCCTATTGAGAAATTATTTAAAAAAGCAGAGACTTCCGAAGCTAAATTGGATATTTTCTTGAATAATGATGTGGAATAAAAAACATTTGTTCTCATGTAATGAAATATAAATCAAAGTATTACATACTAACTACGAACAAGAACCGCTATAATGTCAAGTTGTAGCGGTTTCTTTTTTTCGAGAGTTACGTCGTAAAATGACGTATATGTCTTAGTTACTTTGCTCACACTAAGACTAAATAAGAAAAAGAATATGAAAAAATTGGGTATATTCAAATATGAGTATGTAGGTGAGAGAGCCATACAATCCGGTTTCACTGAATTGGATAAAATTACATTCGGATGGAAAAAAGGAGAATTAATTGTGATTGGTGGACGCCCAGCAATGGGAAAAACAGCATTAGCAATATCCTTGGTGAGAAATATCGCCATCCTTAATAGAACCCCTATTGTTTACTTTAGCCTCGAAATGTCCACTGTTCAATTCATGAATCGTTTTTTATCAAATGTAAGCAACGTGGAAATAAATCATGCAGAATTGTATAGTGAGAAAGAACAAGCCTTATTGGATGATGCAGAAAAAATTATAGAAGATGCACCTATCTTTCTGGATGATACACCAGCGTTATCTATACAAGAACTTCGCACTAAGGCATCTCGCCTTGTACGAGAACATCAAGTTAAGCTAATTATCATTGACTATCTCCAACTGATGAATACAAGTGGCATGAGTTATAGCAATCGTGAAGAAGAGGTTAGCGTAATTACTCGTTCGCTCAAAGCATTGGCTATGGAATTGAATATTCCTATTATAGCTTTCTCACAGTTAAATCGTGGTAAAGAATCACGTGAAGGCATTGAGGGAAAACGTCCTCAATTAAGTGATCTACGAGAATCCAGAACTATTGAGCAAGATGCAGATATGATTTGCTTTATCCATCGTCCCGAATATTACAAAATATACCAAGATGAAAAAGAAAATGATTTGCACGGTATGGCTGAAATCATAGTTGCTAAAAATCGTAATGGAAAGACGGGAAATACTTTATTAAAATTTTCCAGTCAATTTGCACGTTTTGATAACATAGCTGATAACATAATCCATTAGAAAGAAAGCTACAATGAGAGTAAAGTCTTTTAAGTTTAAGGTTATTAGAGATAGTGAAAGTATAATCTTGTCACTAAACTTCTCTGATTTGTCTATTGAGGTTATTCGCCAATTAATTAGTAACTCTATCAAATTGGAAGCAAACAAAGAGTGTAAATTACTATTTATTGGGAATATAGACTGCAAATTAGAATTAGAGGATATATATAACCTTGCTAGCTTTATACAATCAATTGTAGGTAAAGCATTAGTTTGGGATATTATAAATGAAGCACCCAAGAATGATGAACCGGAAGATTTGGCAGGCTACTTAATTATAGCACCCAATTAAACCACATTAGTTATGGTCTCTTAGCTGGTCTTCCATAGAAGAGGGGGTACACAATCCCCTCAATCTATATTTCTTCATATAAATCACATATAATAGAAAGAACACTTAAGGACTACGAGATTCTTGAATGGCAAATCACTTTAAATCATTTGTGCTTCTGCTGTAAACTGAATCCTAAAAATAATCAAAAGATATATTGGAAAATATTCTCGAATTTTCAAGTGGTCCCCGAAACGGTCTCCGTAAAAAATAAGCCCTCGAAAGTGCTTGACTTTCAAGGGCTTTAAAGTGATAGTTGAGGTTCCTGGCGGATTCGAACCGCCGTACACGGTTTTGCAGACCGCTGACTAAGCCACTCATCCAAGGAACCATTTTTTCTCGTTTGCGGTTGCAAAGGTAGTACAAATTTTGAAACTACCAACTATCCGCAGCAATTTTTCTTTGTACTTTTTTTCTTTACACCGCACTCTTGACGTTTCTTCTCCATCATATCCTTTAAATCACAGCCACTTACGCAGCTATCACAAGGATTCTCACTTTCTCGCGTACGACGAAAAAAAAGATAAATTCCATATATTACACGGGCAATGCAGAGTACAATCAGTACTCCGACTACCCATTCCTGCCAATTATTCATACAAACATTCCTCCAATCTGATAAACTGAAAATGCCACCAGCCAGGCCAGCCCTGTGGTATAGCAAGCTGCAAAGAGCGCCCACTTCCAACTGCCGGACTCTTGCTTAATAGCCGCCAATGCCGCAATACAAGGGAAGTAAATCAGCACAAACAGCATATAACAGAACGCCACTAAAGGAGTTATCGGAATCCGTTCCGCCAGGCTAGCCTCATCGGCCTCCGGATCATCCACATACAAAACACCCAGCGTACTAACGACCAGCTCTTTTGCCCCTACTCCGGAAATCAAACCGATACCCAACTTCCAGTCAAAGCCCATCGGCTTTATCACCGGCTCTATAGCCCGTCCTAACTGACCGATATAAGAATTTTCCTGTTGTTCAGCTACTGTCTCATACGCCTCATGGTTCGGATAATATCCGAGGAACCAGATGATAATAGAAGCAATCATAATAATCCCTCCCATTTTTTTCAGATACTGCGCTCCCTTCTCCCATGTATGACGGAATATGGATTTTGCCGTCGGCATTCGATAAGGAGGAAGCTCCATCACAAAAGGAGTATCATCACCCTTTACCAAAAACTTGCTGAACAGACGCGCCAACAGCACAGCCAGAAAAATTCCGATCGCATAAATACTTAACAACACCAAACTCGCATTGTTCGGGAAAAAAGCCCCTACCAACAAAAGATAAATGGGCAGACGCGCGCTACAAGACATCAACGGGTTAATCAACATCGTAATCAAACGGCTTTTCCGGTTCTCAATAGTACGGGAAGCCATGATAGCAGGCACATTACAACCGAATCCCATAATCAACGGAATAAACGATTTTCCATGCAAGCCCATCTTATGCATAATTTTATCCATTATAAACGCTGCACGGGCCATATAACCGGAGTCTTCCATCAGCGAAATACAGAAATACAGAATCAGAATATTGGGCAGAAAGACGATAACACCACCTACACCGCCTACGATACCGTCAACCAGCATATCCTTCAACGGCCCCTCCGACATGTTATTGCGAATCAAGTCACCGATTTGCCCCACCAGCCATTCAATTCCCATCATCGGATATTCTCCGAGAACAAACGTTCCCTCAAACATCAAGTACATGAAAAGGAAAAAGATAGGATACCCCCAGATACGATGAGTAACGATAGCATCCAGCACCTTCGTCGTCTGCGCCTGCTCCAGATGATTGTCAGTAAATGTCTCTTTCAGCGCACCACTGATAAAACCGTATTTGGCATCCGTTATGGCGGATTCGCAATCCTCGTTCATCGTTTCCTGAACGCGCTTGGCCATCTTGTCGCGAATACGGAAAATCTCTCCCGCATTGGGCAGCGTCCGTACAAAGCTCTCTATATCGGGATCGTTTTCCAACAACTTGATAGACAGAAAGCGGGTAGAATATTTATGGCGGATAAATTCATTCTTGGATACTTCCTCTTTTACAGCGTCAATCGCTTTTTCCAGATCGGGACCATGATTGATATGGATATGACGGAATACACGCCCTTTCCTTTTATGTTCGCGCACGTAATCCTCCAGATGTTCTTCCTCATGGTTCTTCCGGTCTTCCAGAGAATCATGCCATTCGGTCAAGTCTTTCAGAACTTCCGGATTCATATTTCCCTGCTTGTCAAAGAAATCGACCCCTTCATAAAGGTTGATTACTACATGAAACAAGGTATCCAGTCCACGATTCTTCTTGCTGACAGTAGGCACCATCGGCACCCCGAACAATTTACTCAACAAATGATAATCCAATGTATTACCGCTGGATTCCAGCTCATCGTAAATATTCAAAGCCACTACCATGCGGACATTCATGTCAATTAGTTGGGTAGTCAGATACAGATTTCGTTCCAGATTTGAAGAATCGACTACATTGATGATTACGTCCGGTGTTTCATCAACAATGTGACGGCGGACATAAATTTCTTCCGGTGTATAAGCTGACAGTGAATACGTTCCCGGCAAATCGACAATACGGAAATGATAACCTTCGAAATCGAAATACCCTTCTTTGGCATCTACGGTCACACCGCTATAGTTTCCTACATGCTCATGAGCACCGGAAGCCAGATTGAAAAGAGAAGTCTTGCCTGAGTTCGGATTCCCGACCAGAGCAACGTTGATAGTACGGCGCTTACCTAACGCCAACCGTTTCATATCTTCTTCTTTTACAGAAACATCTTCGGGCAAACCTTCGTGATATACAGCTTTTTCGGCTTGTTTTTTTGCTTCTTCCTCGCTGACTACTTCAATCATTTCCGCTTCCTGACGACGAAGAGATATTTCATAACCTAAGACTTTATATTTAATCGGGTCTTTCAGTGGAGCATTCAACAACACTTCAACAGTTTTACCTTTGATAAAACCCATCTCCACAATACGTTTACGAAAGCCTCCGTGTCCCAAGACCTTAACGATGACACCTTTTTCACCTGTTCCTAATTCGGATAAACGCATAACTATCTAAATTTTCGGCAAAGATAATTCATAACTTCCGAGCACGCAAATTATTTAGAATGTTTTTAAATAGCAGGATTTTCGTATACTGACGGTATCTAAATAAACCCATCAAAAGTCCAAGTCACAACAGGTAACTAATTCCCTGCCTACATCTATTGAATTTACATGCAACAATTAGTTCGTGCCACTATAGTGGCACGAAAGAGGAACTATAGTAGGACGAATTAGAAATCGCTAAAGAAAAAAATAATTTATGGGAGTTTTTTCCTTAGTCAGTCCGATAAAAACAATTAGCATTCACTTGAGATACCTCAATAAACTATTATCTTTGCAGATATGATACAACAACGGGTTATACGATATATAGAGAAAGAGCATTTATTCTCGCCGGATGATAAACTTTTGGTTGCCCTGAGTGGTGGAGCCGACTCAGTTGCCTTGCTGCGTGTACTCCACACAGCAGGTTATCAATGTGAAGCTGCCCACTGCAATTTCCATTTACGCGGTGAAGAATCAAACCGTGACGAACAGTTTGTCCGGCAACTTTGCCAAAAATACGGCATCCGCCTGCATACCATCGACTTCAACACGACTCAGTACGCAACTGAAAAACGGATCTCGATAGAAATGGCAGCCAGGGAACTCCGCTATAACTGGTTCGAAAAGATAAAAGAAGAGTGCGGAGCCCATGTAATCGCCGTAGCTCACCACCAGGACGACAGTGTAGAAACGATGCTGCTCAACCTCATTCGGGGTACAGGCATTACCGGTTTATTAGGAATCCGCCCCCGAAACGGAGCAATCGTACGTCCGTTGCTCTGCATCAACCGGGAAGAAATCATCCGCTACCTGCAACAGATCGGACAAGACTTCGTAACAGACAGCACCAATCTGGAAGACGAATATACCCGCAATAAAATCCGCCTCAACCTGCTCCCACTGATGCAGGAAATAAATCCGTCGGTCAAAAACAGTCTGATAGAAACAAGCAATCACCTGAATGATGTAGCTACTATATATAATAAGGTAATAGACGAAGCCAAAACACGGATTATCACTCCGGAAGGTATCCGAATCGATGCTCTACTGGACGAACCCGCTCCCGATGCTTTCTTGTTTGAAACATTGCATCCACTGGGATTCAATTCGGCACAAATCAAAGATATAGCCAATTCGCTTCACGGACAATCAGGGAAACAATTCGTCAGCAAAGAATGGCGAGTCATTAAAGACCGGAATTTGCTGCTACTGGAAACCATCCAGCCGGAAGACGGCCCTGCCCTTCCCTATCAATTAATAAAAGAGGAAAGAGAATTCACACCCGATTTCCGGATTCCACGGGAAAAAGAAACCGCCTGTTTCGATGCAGACAAATTAAATGAGGAAATTCACTGCCGCAAATGGCAAGCGGGAGATACATTCATCCCCTTCGGCATGACGGGCAAGAAAAAAATAAGCGATTATCTGACCGACCGCAAATTCTCCATCAGCCAAAAAGAACGCCAATGGGTTCTCTGCTGCGGTGAACGCATTGCATGGCTGATAGGCGAACGGACAGATAACCGCTTCCGGATAGACGAAACGACTAAACGAGTGATTATCTACAAGATAGTCTGAGGCAATTTCTGTTTCTTGAAACACTCGGACAGCAAAGAAGCGAAAGGAGTATCATATTTCCTTGCCTTGTTTGCACAGGCTTTCACACAGGCGCAGCATTTGATGCATTTTTCAGCATTCGTGTTCAGTTCGTCCCCTTTGGTAATCGCTCCTGCCGGACAACGAGCCGCACAGATGCCACAATGAGTACACAAGCTCTCATCTTCTATCCAAGGGGTACGGGGAAGCGGAGTTCCGCTTTTACGCAGTTTGACCACCTTCCTCAAAAAGCGGAACAAGGGGAAGAACGGCTGACTGGGACGTTTGATGGCACGCACATCCACCTGATAAAGGGTATCGGATCCGGCAGCTGCCTGAATTTTCTCCATTATTTTTTTTCCGAAATCTTCCGCATAATCCAAATCCGATTCATTCGGGCGACCGTCCGCAATAGGACATTTGTCAGTGCTATATGAATGTTCACCTATGAAGGTTGCTCCGGCAATCACCTTCAATCCGTGAGGGATGGCAAAAGCGTCCAGTTCCATCAACGCCTTCTCGTAGGCACGGTTTCCGTAAACCACGACCAATACGGCAGGAGTATCCAGACCACGAATACTTTCCAGACGTTCCATAGCCAAAGGAGCCACATGGCCTCCATATACAGGCACTACGATAACAGCTAATGCAGACGTAGGAATAACGGTTTCCTCGACAGTCTGCAATGTGAGATTCATCGAAATGACATTTTTTATACCGGTTCCGTGAACAATTGCTTCGGCTACTTGTTTTGATGTGTGTGTAGGCGAAAAATAAATTAAACGAGCTTCATTTACTGTCATACTATTTTCTTTTATACAGCAAAGATACGTTTTTACGCTGAAAAAAGTGTTTGATTGTTCATGAAACCAAAAATATTTATTATCTTTGCCCCGTTGAAACATTCTACGATTCAACACATACATCCCTAATTCATAATTAAAAACAAAACATATGCTCGCATATCTGCGGTTATTACGCTGTAGTAATGCTGTCCATATTTCATCAAGACAGAAATTTTAATAACTTACCATACTATATGTATAACATTATCCAATTGAACGACAAAAATCTGTCGGAACTTCAAGTTATTGCCAAAGAGCTAGGCATCAAAAAAGCAGACTCATTTAAGAAAGAAGAACTTGTATACAAGATTCTTGATGAGCAAGCCATAGCCGGAGCCACTAAGAAAGTTGCCGCAGAGAAATTAAAAGAAGAACGCAAAGGAGATAAAAACAAGCGTTCGCGCACAGCCGCACCTAAAAAAGAAGAGAAAGTAGCACCTGCAGCCAAAAATGCGGAAGTTACTAAAAATAAAGAAAATGCTCCTGCAGCCAAACCTCAGCAACAGCCTAAAGAAGAGGCTGCCAACAAAGCCAAAGAAGCTCCCGTTGCTGAACCGAAGGCAGAGAAAGCTGCTCCTAAGCGCAAAGTAGGCCGTCCCCGCAAAGACGCCAATATCGCTGAAAAAGCAGAAAACAAGGAGGTGGAAAACGCAAAACCGATAGTGAAACCAACAGAAGAAAAAGCTGTTGCGGAAAAAACGGTAGTTGCACCGGCGGCTGAAAAAGCAACTCCGACACAGGAGACAGAAAAGAAAGTAAAAGAAAACAAACCTGCCGTTGCAGAAAAACCGGTAATAGCCAAACCGCAAAAGAAATCGGCACCGGTGATCGACGAAGAAAGTACCATCTTATCCAGCGAAGACGATGATGACTTTATCCCAATCGAAGACCTGCCTTCTGAAAAAATAGAGCTTCCGACCGAACTCTTCGGCAAATTCGAAGCGACCAAGGCAGAAACAGCACAAGCCGCCCCCGAGCAAGCTCCACAACCACAGCAACAACAGCATTCACAACCACAACAACGCCAGCGCATTGTCCGCCCGCGCGACAACAACAATAACAACGCCGGCAATAACAATGCAAATGCTAACAACAATAATAATTTCCAGCGTAATAATAACAACAACCAGCGTCCTCTGATGCAACAACGTCCTGCACAACAGCAGAACAACGCTGCCGAGAACCTTCCGGCTGTACAACAACAGCCGGAACGCAAAGTGATCGAGCGTGAAAAGCCTTATGAATTCGATGATATCCTCAGCGGAGTAGGCGTACTGGAAATCATGCAGGACGGATACGGATTCCTCCGTTCTTCCGATTACAATTATCTTTCTTCTCCGGACGATATTTATGTATCACAGTCACAAATTAAGTTATTTGGTCTTAAGACCGGTGACGTGGTAGAAGGCATCATCCGTCCGCCAAAGGAAGGAGAAAAATATTTCCCGTTAGTAAAGGTGTCAAAGATCAACGGACGTGACGCAGCTTTCGTTCGCGACCGTGTTCCTTTCGAACACTTGACTCCGCTCTTCCCGGACGAGAAATTCAGACTCTGCAAAGGCGGTTATTCAGACTCCATGTCTGCCCGGGTTGTAGACCTTTTCGCTCCTATCGGTAAGGGACAGCGTGCACTGATCGTAGCACAGCCGAAGACAGGTAAGACCATCTTGATGAAAGATATCGCCAACGCCATCGCAGCCAATCATCCGGAAGTATATATGATTATGCTGCTGATCGACGAACGTCCGGAGGAAGTAACCGACATGGCACGCAGCGTCAACGCAGAAGTAATCGCTTCTACTTTTGACGAACCGGCAGAACGCCACGTAAAAATCGCAGGTATCGTACTCGAGAAAGCAAAAAGACTGGTAGAATGCGGACACGACGTAGTGATCTTCCTTGACTCTATCACTCGTCTGGCACGTGCTTACAATACTGTATCTCCCGCATCCGGTAAAGTACTTTCCGGTGGTGTGGACGCCAATGCACTTCACAAGCCCAAACGCTTCTTCGGTGCTGCCCGTAACATCGAAAACGGCGGTTCGCTGACTATCATCGCTACCGCACTGATCGACACCGGTTCCAAAATGGACGAAGTTATCTTCGAAGAATTCAAAGGTACAGGTAACATGGAGTTGCAGCTTGACCGCAACCTGTCCAACAAGCGTATCTTCCCTGCTGTCAACATCACCGCATCCAGTACTCGTCGCGACGATCTGCTGCTTGACAAGACAACACTCGACCGCATGTGGATATTACGCAAATACCTTGCAGATATGAATCCTATCGAAGCAATGGATTTCGTAAAAGACCGCCTGGAAAAAACAAGAGACAACGACGAATTCCTGATGAGCATGAATAGCTGATCAAGAATAAACGATCATAAATAAGGAACGGTGAATATACTGGACGATGAATAATCGCAGTTTATTCACCGTTCTTTTTATGATTTCCATTAATTCTTTTCATTTATTATTCATCGCGGTCTTCGCTGTTCCTCATGAATCGTTCATCGCATATTTCATTTTTGTACAAATTACTTTCATTTACGTCCAAAACCACTCCCCCGCCCTTTTTTGCTTTTTGTTTTTTCCTACTTTTGCTACCCAATCAATTACTTAATTCTAGCCAAGAATGAAAACAATTTATCCATTCATGGGATTAGCCCTTTGTGGCGCAGCAGCCCAGGCACAAGAAAAGCCGAACTTCCTGATTATCCAGTGCGACCATCTCACACAACGTGTCGTAGGCGCTTACGGACAGACACAAGGCTGCACACTTCCCATTGACGAAGTAGCATCAAGAGGAGTTATCTTCTCTAACGCTTATGTAGGCTGCCCCCTCAGCCAACCTTCACGCGCAGCATTATGGAGCGGCATGATGCCTCACCAGACCAATGTACGTTCAAACTCCAGCGAACCCGTCAACACCCGCCTGCCGGAAAACGTGCCGACACTGGGTAGTCTCTTCTCCGAAAGCGGTTATGAGGCCGTACACTTCGGCAAGACTCACGACATGGGCTCACTGAGAGGCTTCAAACATAAAGAACCGGTAGCCAAGCCATTCACCGATCCCGAATTTCCGGTCAACAATGACAGTTTCCTGGATGTAGGAACCTGCGAGGATGCCGTTGCCTACCTCAGCAATCCTCCGAAAGAACCTTTTATTTGCATTGCAGATTTTCAGAACCCGCATAATATCTGCGGATTCATCGGCGAAAACGCAGGAGTACACACCGACCGGCCGATCAGCGGACCACTGCCCGAATTGCCGGACAACTTTGACGTGGAAGACTGGAGCAATATTCCGACTCCCGTACAATATATCTGTTGCAGTCACCGCCGCATGACACAGGCTGCCCATTGGAACGAAGAAAACTATCGTCACTACATCGCCGCCTTCCAGCATTACACCAAGATGGTGTCCAAGCAAGTAGACAGCGTACTGAAAGCCCTCTACTCCACCCCTGCCGGAAGAAACACGATTGTCGTAATTATGGCGGACCACGGCGACGGCATGGCATCCCACCGCATGGTGACCAAGCATATCAGCTTCTATGATGAAATGACCAACGTTCCGTTTATCTTTGCCGGTCCCGGCATCAAGCAGCAGAAGAAACCCGTAGACCACCTGCTGACACAGCCGACCTTAGACCTCCTGCCCACCCTTTGCGACCTGGCAGGCATCGCCGTTCCGGCAGAAAAAGCCGGCATCAGCCTTGCACCGACTCTAAGGGGAGAGAAACAAAAGAAAAGCCACCCTTACGTTGTCTCCGAATGGCACAGCGAATATGAGTACGTTACCACTCCCGGACGCATGGTGCGCGGACCGAGATATAAATACACCCATTATCTGGAAGGCAACGGAGAAGAACTGTACGATATGAAAAAAGATCCGGGTGAAAGAAAAAATCTTGCCAAAGACCCTAAATACTCCAAAATACTCGCCGAGCATCGTGCTTTGCTGGACGATTACATCACACGTTCCAAAGATGATTACCGCAGTTTGAAGGTAGATGCCGATCCCCGGTGCAGAAATCATACTCCCGGCTACCCCAGCCACGAAGGTCCTGGGGCACGGGAGATCCTCAAAAGAAAATAATTCTATAAAAAAGAGTGAAGATTGCTTGCCAGTCTTCGCTCTTTTTATTTCTTTTGCACATCACCATACGAGCAAACAAAATAGTGAATAGTAATTTACAGCATATAATAGCACTCATTGCAGCCATATTCATATCGGCGGCTCTCCATGCAACAAACCTGAACAAAGAACGACTTACCTTACTCCAGCCACTTGTCGAGCATGATCTTTCTTTCAATACAAATATCGATATTACAACGGACAGCATCATCTTATGGGAAAAGCTCTTAAGCCCCGAACTTGAAAAGCAGCAAGAATATCATATTCTGTTTCCATTGAAAATGATGGCAGTTCAGGCATTAATTACAGAAGGAAATATCAGTCTGGCAGTCAACAACGCCAACTCAATGTATCAGCAAGCCAAAGCTATAGATTATCCTTTCGGAACGGCACTGGCATTGCGTGCCCTTGCAGACACCTACCAAAGTTCGGGAAATCCCCAGTCTGCTATAGAGTCTTATGAGGAATCCTTGAAAATAATGCAAAAAATTCCGGCAAGTATTCCATATCTTAAGACAAGCATGTTTCATTTGATCCTGAGCAAACTCAAATACAGGCAAATGACAGATATCGAAAAAGATTTTGCCTATCTGGAGTCTCTTTACCATAAAGAATCAGGTTTGCCCGATGACTTCTATCTGCCTTGCAGCTATGCCTATTATTATATACAGACAAACAACCTTCCAAAAGCACTGGAGTATCTGAAACAGCTGGACTCCATCTACGAAAAATATCCGTATCCCTACTATTCTTCAATCAGCAACTATATGTATGCCGGCTATCATATTGAGTCAAAAGAATATGATAAAGCGCTGAAAGAATATGAAGAATTACTCACCATAACAAAGAAAACGGCTTTATTCAGACATGTTCAGTTATTACAGGAACGCGCCAAAGTCCTGGTACTTATGAATCAGAAACAAGAGGCGTGCAAGATTTATGAGGAGATTAATCATCTCAAAGATTCATTGGACGCCCAAAGTTATCTCAGCCAGATAAACGAACTGCATACCCTGTATCAGATAGATAAAAGCGAACTTAATTATATCAACATACAAAAAAATCTCTATTATTGGAGTCTGTCTGTGATCTTAGTGATCGTAGTACTGATCATCATTGCCATTTTCCGCATCAAGCGCACCAACAATCGTCTTCTGCAATCACAACAGGAACAGGAAAAAGCCAAGAAACAAGCAGAAAAGTCTATCCACACCAAAAGCCTTTTTCTCTCCAATATGAGCCATGAGATTCGTACTCCGCTCAATGCTTTATCTGGTTTTTCAGCTATTCTGACAGAAGAATCCATCGACAACGAAACGAAACAACAGTGCAACGATATCATCCAGCAGAACTCAGAACTGCTGCTCAAACTGATTAATGATGTAATTGACTTATCCAGCCTTGAAATTGGAAAAATGCAATTCAAATTCAACGAGTGTGATATTGTAGCGCTATGCAGAAATGTCATCGACATGGTAGAGAAAATAAAGCAGACTCAAGCGGAAGTACGGTTTTCCACCTCTCTCAGTTCACTGAAGCTGACCACGGACAGTGCCCGCCTGCAACAAGTACTGATCAATCTGCTTATCAACGCCACAAAGTTTACTGCACAAGGCACTATCACCCTGGAACTGGTGAAACAAACGGAAGATACGGCCCTTTTCTCCGTTAGTGATACCGGTTGCGGAATCTCCAAGGAGAACCAGAACAAGATATTCAACCGCTTCGAAAAGCTCGATGAAAACGCACAAGGCACAGGACTCGGATTATCTATCTGCCAGCTTATCATTGAGCAACTGGGAGGCAAAATATGGATCGACCCGGACTATGACAAAGGAGCACGTTTTCTGTTCACACACCCGATTTGCCATGCGCAGATAAAGAAGGAGGAAACACGATGAAACGACTGATATTACTGATCATCACCTGCTATGGCCTACTGTCGGGCTATGCAAACACCGATACAGCCTCAGACAGTCTGCTGCAAGTGTTGCAAACACTGCCGCATGACACCACACGCCTCTCTACCCTGAACGACATTATCAAGATAGAGCAGAACAACTACAAATGTATCCAGTATTCGGATTCGCTGATGCAGGAAGCGTTAAAACTGAAAAATGACAAGTATGCCAGTTTAGCCGCTTATTATCATTTGTTGTATTATTACAACCGTTGCGAACAGGATAGTGTAGCCAAATGGATAGTCAAGATGGAACCGTTGGTACAAAAATCCGGTTTATGGGATTATTTCTTCGACGCCCGACGCTTTCAGATTGACCTATACACCTTTACCGAACAATATGAGCTTGCCATCAGCGAAGCAAACAAGATGAAACAGAAAGCCCTTGATATTGACAATAACCGTGGAACGGTAGCTGCTTATCAGTGCCTGTCCAACGCATATATCGGCAGCCAGCGCTGGGACGAGGGGCTCAAAGCATTGGAAGAAGCCTACAGGCTGCTTCCAAAGAATGGCAATGCAGTAGTCCATATCTCCGTCCTGTCACAGCTCATATCCGTAACCAAAGAAATGAAGGACAATTACAGGCAACTAAAATACCTGCAAGAGTTGGAAAATGTACTCCGTAAATTCATCATTGACAATCCATCTCTAAAAGACGGATTTGCAGACGTATTCATTTTCAATGAGATTTTCTATGCGCATTATTACCTGAATACCAATCAGCCCCAAATTGCTTATTCACATATAGAAAAGTCTAAAAAGTATCTGACTGAAAATACCTATTTCATGTATAAGGTGCTCTACTACGACATCTATGCGAAATACTATCAGAGTATCAAACAATATCAGCAGGCATCAGCCTACATCGACACGACATTAACTATGCTCAAGAAAGATTTCACCAGCGACTATGCCGAACAACTGCTGAAACAGGCTAAAATATGGGTGGAAGCCGGAGATAATAACAGAGCGACAACTCTCTACCAACAGGCACTGGCCATCAAGGACTCAGCTGCCATGGCACTCTCCAACACCCAAATGGAGCAAATCAAAAAAAGCTATAATCTGGATAAGATAGAACTGGAACAACAAAAGCAGACCAACCAAATACGTCTGATCAGCCTGATCGTAATCAGTGCCATTCTGATCGTATTATTTATTTCCCTATTCCGGCTCTCCAAAATCCGCAAAGCCCTGAAATATTCCGAGAGCGAAATACGCAAAGCAGCGGAAACGGTACGGGTAACCAACGAAATAAAAAATCGCTTCCTGTCAAACATGAGTTATAACATCCGGACCCCGCTCAACAACGTGGTAGGTTTCTCGCAACTCATAGCCAGCGAACCGAATATAGATGAAAAAACAAGAGAAGAATACTCGGCGATCATCCACCAAAGCTCAGAAAGATTAATGAGACTGGTCAATGATGTACTCGACCTGTCTCGTCTGGAAGCCAAAATGATGAAGTTCCAGATACAAGACTATGATGCTGTCTCACTTTGCAACGAAGTATGCTACATGGCACGCATGAATAATGAAAAGACAGGCATTCAAGTCCGCTTCACTCCGGAAGTCGAGTCACTGTCCCTTCGCACAGATACCACCCGATTGGGATACGCTCTGCTCAGTACCCTGACCTATCCGCATGAACATGAAACAGAGGGACAACAGGAGGAACGGATTATCCGCTTTACATTAAGCCGGAAAGGTGAAATGCTTTATTTCCGCATTCTCAACTCTCCATTGGCGGACGAGGCTTTCACCTCACAGGAGACCGGCATCAGGCATGAGATCAACCAGTTATTGCTGGCTTACTTCGGAGGAAGCTATCAGGTAAACGCCCGGGGAACGGAAGGCCCGGAAATTGTTTTCACCTATCCCATTGCTTCAGAATCGGAATAAAGCGCTATCTTTGCAAACTGTAAACTTAAACGCTTAATTATGTATACCAACAAACAGATTTGGAGTGTCAGTTACCCGATACTACTCAGCTTGCTGGCGCAAAATGTCATCAATGTCACCGATACCGCATTCTTAGGGCACGTTAGTGAAGTGGCCCTGGGAGCTTCGGCTATGGGTGGACTATTTTATATATGTATATTCACCATCGCTTTCGGATTCAGCACAGGATCACAAATTGTCATTGCACGACGCAATGGAGAAGGACGCTACAGTGATGTAGGTCCCGTAATGATTCAGGGGATTATGTTCCTCCTGTTGATAGCTATATTGATGTTCGGCTTCACCAAAGCGTTCGGAGGAAATATCATGCGGTTGCTGGTTTCTTCCGAATCCATCTACGAAGGCACTATGGAGTTTCTGGACTGGCGTATTTACGGGTTCTTCTTCTCGTTTGTCAATGTCATGTTCCGTGCCCTGTACATCGGCATCACACGTACCAAGGTCTTGACCATCAATGCTGTTGTCATGGCATTAACCAACGTCATATTGGACTATGCACTGATTTTTGGTAAATTCGGTCTGCCGGAAATGGGAATCAAGGGAGCTGCCATCGCTTCTGTACTGGCGGAAGCCTCTTCCATTCTCTTCTTCCTTATCTATACATATATCAGTGTTGATTTGAAAAAGTATGGTCTGAATCGTCTGCGCTCGTTCGATCCGGCATTGCTGATGCGTATTCTCAGCATTTCTTGCTTCACGATGCTTCAATATTTCTTATCGATGGCGACCTGGTTCGTGTTCTTTGTTGCCGTAGAACGGTTGGGACAACGGGAACTGGCCATTGCCAATATTGTCCGTAGTATCTACGTCGTACTGCTGATTCCGGTGAATGCACTGGCAACAACGACCAACAGCCTTGTCAGCAATGCCATCGGCGCAGGAGGTATCCAATACGTCATGCCGCTTATCAATAAAATAGCCCGATTCTCGTTCTTCATCATGCTAGGACTGGTGGGATTGTCGGTTTTGTTTCCTCAGTTCCTCCTCTCCGTATATACCAGCGAAGCAGCGTTAATCACCGAGTCCGTACCTTCGGTATACGTTATCTGCTGCGCCATGCTCATTGCATCAGTAGCCAATGTCGTATTCAACGGCATCTCCGGAACAGGAAATACGCAGGCAGCCCTGTTGCTCGAAACCATCACGATTGCCATTTACGGTTCCTACATCGTTTTCGTCGGAATGTGGCTCAAAGCACCGATTGAAATCTGCTTTACGATTGAGATTCTGTACTATACCTTGCTGTTGATAACAAGCTATATTTACCTCAAAAAAGCAAAATGGCAGAATAAAAAGATATAAATACAAGAGATTTTTGTACATTTGCAGGCTCAAATAATTAATTCGTAATTAAACAACTATGTTCGATAATTTAAGTGAAAGACTAGAACGGTCATTCAAGATTCTGAAAGGTGAAGGCAAAATCACCGAAATTAACGTGGCGGAGACGCTGAAAGATGTACGTAAGGCATTGCTTGATGCCGACGTTAACTACAAGGTTGCAAAAACTTTCACTGACACGGTGAAGGAAAAAGCCATCGGTCAGAATGTACTTACGGCTGTGAAGCCAAGCCAGTTGATGGTGAAGATTGTGCACGACGAACTAACCCAGTTGATGGGTGGCGAGACGGTAGAAATCAACCTCGAATCCCGTCCGGCAGTAATCCTGATGTCAGGTCTGCAAGGTTCGGGTAAGACTACTTTCTCCGGTAAGTTGGCACGCATGCTGAAAACAAAGAAGAATCGCAAACCATTACTGGTAGCTTGTGACGTTTACCGTCCGGCAGCTATCGAACAGTTGCGTGTATTGGCAGAACAAATTGAAGTGCCGATGTACTCAGAACTGGACAGCAAAAATCCGGTAGAGATTGCACAACACGCCATTCAAGAAGCTAAAGCCAAAGGATATGACCTCGTAATCGTCGATACAGCCGGACGTCTGGCCGTAGACGAACAGATGATGAACGAGATCACCGCTATCAAGGAAGCAATCAATCCGGACGAAATTCTGTTCGTGGTAGACTCCATGACAGGACAGGATGCCGTCAATACAGCCAAAGAATTTAACGAACGCCTGGACTTCAACGGTGTGGTACTGACCAAACTGGATGGTGACACCCGTGGTGGTGCGGCCCTTTCTATCCGTTCGGTAGTCAACAAGCCGATTAAATTTGTGGGTACAGGTGAAAAGCTGGATGCTATCGACCAGTTCCACCCGGCACGTATGGCAGACCGTATCCTCGGTATGGGTGACATCGTTTCACTGGTAGAACGTGCTCAGGAACAGTATGACGAAGAAGAGGCCAAACGTCTGCAAAAGAAGATTGCCAAGAATCAGTTCGACTTCAACGACTTCCTCAGCCAGATTGCCCAGATCAAGAAGATGGGTAATCTGAAAGAACTTGCATCCATGATCCCGGGCGTAGGCAAAGCTATCAAAGATATCGATATCGACGACAATGCTTTCAAGAGCATCGAAGCGATCATCTACTCCATGACTCCGGCAGAACGTTCCAATCCGGAATTACTGAACGGCTCACGCCGTACACGTATCGCTAAAGGTAGCGGAACAACGATTCAGGAAGTAAACCGTTTGCTGAAACAGTTCGACCAGACTCGCAAAATGATGAAGATGGTGACCAGCAGCAAAATGGGCAAGATGATGCCAAAAATGAGAAAATAAAAAGAATTTTATTCTGTTTCAGATAGAAGGAGGAGGCTTGAGCTTCCTCCTTTGTTTTTGTTATCACAGAATCCACTTTCTCATATTAATCAGCTTTTTATCAGACAGCTTCAATTCTACAAGTTCCCACTTTTCACTACCTCTTGTAGTGATTACTCCCGCTATAGTAAGCCCAATATAAAACACTGCGTTTTACAAGGTATAAAGCTATGCTTTAGGAAGTGAAAAGCATAGCTTTATACCTTGTAAAGCGTAGCTTTAGCTTTCATATCCTCTCTCCTTTCACCAACAACTACACTGAAGGATTATCCTAAATTCATATTAATATCATTATCCACTTGTAATGATTACAATTTTATAAAGATTTTATGTGAATATTCATTTTTATTTCTTTACTTTGCAAAAGATAACAAAACAGAAGCACGAATATGTACTATGTATATGTAGTAGGTTACATTTTATTAGCAGCAGCCATGCAGCTGTCCACAGGAAACTTTCCTGTTTCTTTTCTCGCCTTTCCGCTGAATATCATCTTTGCAGCGATCTGGCTTTTCCTGTTATGGATACTATATAAAGAATATAATAATCTAAGAACCACCCGTTTTCTCGGTTCATCCAAAGCCAGCGTTTTATCTATCAGTCTGTTTATCGGTGGTTGCCTGATCATAGGACTTTTCCCCCAGCTATCTGAACCGGAAGCCGAAATGCGCAATGGAATATCAGCCTCATTGGGATGTTACAATTTCATGACTTCATGGATATTCATTTCTATACTCTTATTATTATTAAGCAATCTGGCAATGATCACCATCCACGCCTGTCGGCATCGCAAACAAGCACGCTGGCGCTTTATTCTGAATCATGCAGGTTTATGGCTGGCTCTGTTTGCCGGATTTCTAGGTAGCAGTGACACACGGACACTACGCGTACCTTTATATAAAGGTGAACCAACGCATGAGGCATTCGACATGAATGGCACATCTTACTATTTAGATTATGATATGGAACTCAATTCGTTCGCTGTAGAATATTACCCGAACGGACGTCCTTCCCGCTTTTCCGCCAATGTACGTTTGGGGAATGAGAACGTTCTGCTGGAAGTAAACCATCCCTATTCCTACCGACTGGGGGAAGACGTCTACCTCACCGGATACGACGTAACAAAAGGCAACGAAAGCAATTACTGCATTCTACAGGTCGTAAAACAGCCCTGGAAATATGTGATGGTAGCGGGTATTCTGATGATGCTTGCAGGAGCAGTTCTTTTATTTATAAACGGAGCTAAAGCGTATGATAAACTGGGATAACTTCTATGTATTTGCAGCAGTATCCATCTGCTTATGGTTGGCAGGAGCTGTATTTGCCCTTCGTTCATCATCGAAGAGTAAGGTGGCAATCGTTTTTACTTCCGGCGGCATTATTATATTGGGAATATTTATTGCCGGATTATGGATATTCCTCCAGCGCCCTCCATTACGCACTATGGGAGAAACCCGATTGTGGTATTCATTCTTTATGGGAATAGCAGGATTGCTAACCTATATCAGATGGAAGTATCGCTGGATTCTCTCTTTCTCGACGTTACTTTCTACAGTTTTTGTGATCATTAATTTGATGAAGCCCGAGATACACGATCAGTCATTGATGCCGGCGCTGCAAAGTGTATGGTTCATCCCGCATGTAACCGTATATATGTTCTCTTATTCCGTTCTGGGATGTGCTTTCATCATCGCCCTGACCGGACTGTTCCGTCATAAAGAAGAATACCTGCATACAGCAGACAATCTGGTCTACGCAGGCGTCGCTTTTCTTTCCATCGGTATGCTGCTAGGTTCTCTCTGGGCAAAGGAGGCTTGGGGAAACTACTGGAGCTGGGACCCCAAAGAAACTTGGGCAGCCATCACCTGGATGGGATATTTGCTCTACATCCACCTCCGCCTGTTCAGAAGAACCGGACGGAAAACACTCTATGCCCTGCTCATAGTCTCCTTCCTTGCTTTACAAATGTGCTGGTATGGAGTCAATTACCTGCCGGCGGCCCAACAAAGCGTACATTTATATAATCGTAATAACTAACCTCAAAAAACAAATGTGAAATGAAGAGAAGTACAAAACTAATCGTAGCATTATTGGTAGTCGTGGCGGCATTGGTAGTCATTTACCGACTGATGCATCGGGTGCCTTCTGCCGATTTGGAAGCAAACGTGCAGATGCAACAGATTATTACGGATGCAGGATGCCTGAGATGCCATACCTCGACGCCGGAACTACCGTTCTATGCAAATATGCCTGTAGCCGGAAAAATTGTAATGGAAGACGTGAGCAAAGCCTATCGCGCTTTCGACATGACTCAGATGGAGAAAGACATGAAGGAAGGACGCCCTCTCAATCCGGTTGATCTGGCTAAAGTAGAAAAAGTAATCCTCGACGGAAAGATGCCGCAGGCAAAGTATTACCTTGTACATTGGGGAGCTTCTTTCAATGATGCAAAGAAAGAGGTAGCACTGAGCTGGGTAAAACATCACCGCATGGGACTGTATACCGATGTGGCAGTAGCACCTGATTTCATTAACGAACCGATTCGTCCTATTGCCGACTCGATCTCAGTCGATGTACGCAAAGTGGTCTTAGGAAATCTGTTGTATCACGACACCCGCTTATCGGCAGACAACACCGTTTCATGTGCCAGCTGTCATGGTCTGGATACCGGTGGCGTTGACAACAAGCAGTATTCTGAAGGAGTAGGCGGTCAGTTGGGCGGCGTCAATGCCCCGACCGTATACAATGCTGCCTATAACTTTGTTCAATTCTGGGACGGACGTGCCGGAACTCTGGCAGAACAAGCTGCCGGCCCTCCATTGAATCCGGTAGAAATGGCTTGCGAGTCATTCGATCAGATCATCAGCAAACTGGCAGAAGACAAGAATTTCGTAGTAGCATTCAACGAAGTATATCCCGACGGATTGAGCGAAAAGAATATCACAAATGCTATTCAGGAGTTCGAAAAAACATTGCTGACTCCTAATTCACGCTTCGACCGTTATCTGAAAGGACAGAAAGATGCCATCACCGCAGATGAAATCGCCGGATACGACCTTTTCAAGAAATATGACTGTGCGACTTGTCATGTGGGAGAAATCCTCGGAGGACAATCTTATGAACTGATCGGTGTACAGCATGATTATTTCGCAGACCGTCAGGCAGAAATGACTGAAGAAGACAACGGACGATTCAAGCAGACAAAAGCAGAGCGTGACCGTCACCGCTTCAAAGTGCCGGGATTGAGAAATATTGAACTGACCGCTCCTTATTTCCACGACGGCAGCATGGCTACTATGGATGATGCGGTTCGCGCCATGGCCAAATATCAGTTAGGCATCGACCTGCCACAACCGGAAGTAGATAAGATTGTCGCCTTCCTCCGTACATTGACCGGAGAGTATAAAGGCAAATTGCTGACAAATAAGAACATGATCTGACAAGACCAAACAGAGGCTCCATTTCACCCGAACAGAGCCTCTGATTGATGTAAACAGAGCCTCCGTTTCACCTAAACAGAGGCTCTGTTTTTCTTGCCTGAAAATCAGAGCTTTCCCTTGTACTTTTTACCTTCTTTCCTACTCGCATTCCAATATGTTCCGCTGTCCCCTCTCCACAAAAAGTCCATTCCTTTTGGAGAGTTCAGTTATTTATTTTACTTTTGTCCATCACCAATAAATACTCTGAAAATATGACTCTGATAGACGGAAAAGCCATTTCCGAACAAGTGAAACAAGAGATTGCAGCCGAAGTAGCCGAAATTGTTGCTCGTGGCGGCAAACGCCCGCATCTGGCAGCAATCCTTGTAGGACATGATGGTGGCAGCGAAACGTATGTAGCCGCCAAAGTAAAAGCCTGCGAAGTATGTGGATTCAAATCCTCCCTCATCCGTTACGAAAGTGACGTGACCGAAGAAGAACTACTCGCCAAAGTACGCGAACTAAACAATGACGACGACGTAGATGGATTTATCGTACAGCTCCCGTTACCCAAACATATCTCCGAACAGAAAGTTATCGAAACGATCGACTATCGTAAAGATGTAGACGGATTCCACCCTATCAACGTGGGACGCATGTCTATCGGACTTCCCTGCTATGTATCCGCCACCCCGAACGGTATTCTTGAACTGCTGAAACGCTATGAGATAGAGACGTCGGGAAAGAAATGTGTTGTACTCGGCCGCAGCAATATTGTCGGCAAACCGATGGCTTCACTGATGATGCAGAAAGCGTACCCGGGAGATGCAACCGTCACTGTATGCCATAGCCGCAGCAAAGACCTGGTAAAAGAATGTCAGGAAGCAGATATTATTATCGCTGCTTTGGGACAACCCAACTTCGTGAAAGAAGAAATGGTAAAAGAAGGTGCAGTAGTAATCGACGTAGGTACTACCCGTGTTCCGGACGCCAGCAAAAAATCCGGCTTCAAGCTGACAGGCGATGTGAAGTTTGATGAGGTAGCGCCTAAGTGCTCATTCATCACTCCCGTACCGGGCGGCGTGGGTCCGATGACGATTGTATCATTAATGAAAAATACACTTTTAGCCGGTAAAAAAGCTATTTACAAGTAGAATATTGAAGGACAGTGAAATGTGTTTCACTGTCCTTTTCCTTCCCTTAATCTGACAGTTATGAAAACAATTACGACTCTCCCTCTCTTATTATGTCCGTTTCCTGCCTAAGTAACAATCATTCTCGAAAAGACATTATAATCCTCTTGAACGTATGAAAGAACTATTAGTATCCCTTCTTCTGGTTACACAATTCTCTTGTATCAGCAAAGCGCAAGAAAATGATACTACCACACAGATACTGACAACTGACAGCCTGCAAACAGACACCCTTTCGCTTCTTTTTGCAGGGGATCTTATGCAGCATCAAGGACAAATTAACGCTGCACGTACTGCGACAGGAGGCTACGATTATTCCAGCTATTTTGAATATGTCAAAGACGAAATTCAAAGTGCTGACTTTGCCATAGCTAATCTGGAAGTTACTCTCGGAGGAAAACCGTACAAAGGCTATCCCGCTTTCAGCGCTCCCGATGAATATCTGACCGCTATCCATAATGCCGGATTCAATGTACTGATAACCGCCAATAACCATAGTCTCGACCGTGGCAGAAAAGGCTTAGAACGCACTATACAATTAATAGACTCCTTAAAAATTCCACACGCCGGAACGTACCTCAACGCTGAAGAGCGTGAAAATAAATACCCTCTTTTATTAGAAAAAAAAGGCTTCCGCATTGCCATACTCAACTATACATACGGAACAAACGGAATCCCTGTCACTCCGCCCAACATCGTTAATTATACTGATACGACCATTATATCCAAAGATATCGAAGCAAGTAAAACAATGAACCCCGATGCAATTATTGCTTGTATGCATTGGGGAATCGAATACCAGTCACTCCCTGACAAAGAACAGAAGTTTCTGACCGATTGGCTGCTTCGAAAAGGAGTAAATCACATAATCGGTTGTCATCCTCATGTTGTGCAGCCTATCGAAGTTCGCGAAGACAGTCTGACAAACGGGAAGCATCTGGTAGTATATTCACTGGGGAATTATATTTCCAATATGTCCGCCCGTCGCACGGATGGCGGCCTGATGGTAAAAATGGAATTAGTAAAAGATAGTACCACCCGACTCAACCATTGCGAATATAGCCTGGTATGGACAGCCCGTCCCGCTCAATCAGGAAAAAAGAATCATCAATTACTACCAATTAATTTCCCCACTGACTCCATTTCCGTAAATGCACGTAACTCTCTGAGAATCTTTGCAAATGATGCGCGATCCCTCTTCAGCAAGCATAATCGGGGAATAAAAGAATATCTTTTTTATAAAAAAAAGTAGCAGAATCTTTTGGAGATTTAAAGATAATATCTATCTTTGCACCGCGTTAGAGAAACGCAGACATGGTGGATGTAGTTCAGTTGGTTAGAGCGTCAGATTGTGGTTCTGAATGTCGCCGGTTCGAGTCCGGTCTTCCACCCCAAAGAAATTTTAAAAGACAAGTCCTGTAAAGCGAAAGATTTACAGGACTTATTTTTTATTAATACAATCGCTTTATGGAAAACAACAAAAAACTAACTCGTTCCAGAAAGGAACGAATGATAGCCGGAGTATGCGGAGGTTTAGCCGAATACTTCGGATGGGACCCTACTTTAGTAAGAATAGTCTATGCACTAGCCACCATCTTCACTGCTTTTGCAGGAATTATTATTTATCTTATTCTATGGATCATTATGCCGGAAGAAAGGTATAGCGACGGATACGGTGACAGAATGAATCAACGTTTGCATTAGTATTGCTTTCATAGCCATCCGGAGCATTTACTTTAAAGATCCGGATGGAAATCTTATAGAAATCAGTACATTAATATAATTCGAGTCCGAACTCATCTTTCAGTTGCATCAGCGCCTGATTCTTCTGTGCCATCATCTGGAACTTCTCGACACGACCAACCGCCCGAACAGTTTCTGCAGGTTCACTTACCCGCACTGTCATCGCCACTTTGCTGTTCTTCAATCTTCCACGAAGATAAGTCTGTAATTCCGGAATCAAAGCTGTAAAATCTTTAGCAGCAATCTCATTATCGACCACTACTTCAAAAGTAGTCGAATTATTCAACAATACCGGACGTATCACTTGCATACGCTTTGCAATGGCCACCTGTTCTTTGGGTAACTGTCCCGCATATTCCTGCCAGTAATAATTCAAATCTCTGTCATTGAAAATAAAGTCTTCTTCCGGCTGTGTTTGCACCTGAGCAACATTGGTTTTGGCTGTATTCTGAGCAGCCTGATCACGTTGCGGATTTTTGATAGATACTCCCAAACTAGACATCTTCATTACAGGAATCTTCCGTTCCTCTTTGGAAATCGAAGAGATTCCAACACTCTGTGACGGCGCGGAAGCAGTATTTGCCGGAGCAGCAGCCCCCGAAGCAACAGATACCTGCGGTTGACGCACAGCAGTATTAGCGGCAGACGGCGCAATAGCCGGAGACGGAGCAGTATGAACAGTAGTCTGTTGAGCAGACGGTGCAGAAGCGACCTGCGGCTGCTGAGCTGCGGCAGGTTGGGTGAATACGGGTTTTATGGTCTGCTTAGGGCCACGCCCACCACTTACGTCATCCCCCTCGGTGGTAAGCTGGGCAACCTGTATCAAGGTCAGTTCCACCAGTAAGCGCTTGTTCTTGCTGGCACGGTAATTCAAATCACAATCATTGCAAAGCTTCATCGCACGGTAAAGGAACTGCAACGGGCATTTCTGCGCCTGTTCCTGATAACGCTGACGTATGCTCGCCCCTACTTCCAGTAATGGCAAGGTAGCTGCATCCTTACTGACCAGCAAATCCCGGCAATGAGAAGATAATCCGGTGATGAAGTGACTACCGTCAAATCCTTTATTCAGCACATCATTGAAAAGCAACAAGGCATCACTTACCCTGTTTTCTAGAAAACAATCCGTCAGACGGAAATAATATTCGTAATCGAGAACGTTCAAGTTCTCAATAACACTCTTATAAGTAATATTCCCTCCCGTAAAACTCACTACCTGATCGAAGATAGACAATGCGTCACGCATACCTCCATCCGCTTTCATTGCAATGACATTCAGCGCTTCGGGTTCTGCCGTAATATTTTCTTTTGCAGCAACGTACGACAAATGATTCACCGTATCTTCGACACTGATCCGGTTAAAATCATAAATCTGGCAACGGGAAAGGATAGTCGGAAGAATCTTATGCTTCTCCGTCGTAGCCAGAATAAAGATAGCGTGGCGGGGAGGTTCTTCCAATGTTTTCAGGAATGCGTTGAAAGCGGAAGCCGAGAGCATGTGCACCTCATCGATAATATATACCTTATATTTACCGATCTGTGGCGGGATGCGCACCTGTTCCACCAATTGACGGATATCATCCACCGAATTGTTGGAAGCGGCATCAAGTTCATGGATATTATACGACCGCTGTTCGTTGAAAGCCACACACGATTCGCATTCGTTACAGGCTTCACCATCGGCAGTAGGCGTCATACAGTTGATGGTTTTGGCGAAGATACGTGCACAAGTAGTCTTTCCCACCCCGCGCGGTCCGCAAAACAAATAAGCATGAGCCAATTTCTGGGTAGCGATTGCATTCTTTAATGTAGTAGTCAGCGCTCGTTGTCCCACCACCGATTCGAATGTGGACGGACGGTACTTACGAGCTGATACAATATAGTTCTCCATATCCGGGATTCTCTCTGTTTTTTTTGATTTTTCGCTTTCAGTGCAAATGTACACAAAAAAGTGATAAGTAATAAAGGATAGAGAAAGAAGTTTTGAACCTAAAGCGGTAAGTTTTTAAGTTATTAGTTTTATCTTTGCGGATATAAAAAAGAGAAGTTATGGATAAACTGATCACTATCTGGAGTTTCATATGCCGACGTAAGTATCTTATCACCGTCGTTGCATTTGCTGTTATCATTGGTTTTCTGGACGAGAACAGCCTGTTCCGCCGTCTGGGATACGAACGCGAAATCAGCCAGCTGAAAGAAGAGATAGAAAAATACCGAGCGGACTACGAAGAGAACACCAAACGTCTCAACGAGTTGAACAGCAATCCGGATGCTATCGAACAGGTGGCACGTGAAAAGTATCTGATGAAGAAGCCCAACGAAGATATTTACGTTTTTGAAGATAATAAATGAAACAATTAGTACCCGCACTTTTCGCCGTAGGCGCAATCATGGCTCTCACAGGGGCTGCTGTATATATCACCGGATGGAACTATGCTCCTTATATTTATACCATCGGAGCCGGATTCATTGCTCTGGCACAAGTAAACACACCGGTTAAAGGAAAAAGCAAAATATTAAAGCGTCTGCGCATCCAGCAGATATTCGGAGCACTTGCGCTGATACTGACGGGAGCTTTCATGTTTACCACCCATGGAAATGAATGGATTGCCTGTCTGACTATCGCTGCCGTACTTGAACTTTACACCGCTTTCCGCATTCCACAGGAAGAAGCAAAAGAAGAGAAATAAAAAAACCTGTTCAAAGCTTCTCAGTCTTGAACAGGCATCAATTTATTAAAATCATGAATGCCCTTAGGAAACCCAAGGGCCTAAAAAAGACGTTTTTTATTTCTTAGCAGATGAATATCTGGCATTCAATCCATCTACAATTTCTTTTGTGATATTATATGCACTATCAGCATAAAGCAGATTATCGAAACCTGTGTTGCTGAAGATCAGGCTATATCCACGAGTCTTATTATATTCTTTCAGGAAAGCGTTGATAGAATCACGGAAAAGCAAACTGTTAGCATTATTGTCTTCCATCAGACCATTTTGAAGTTTGTTGCTCAATTCCTGCAAATCCTGTTCCATTTTAGCCAAACGATTGTATTCCTGCTGAGCTCTTTCCGGTGACAGGAAAGCATTGCTTTCATATTTCTTTTGGAATTCCTGTTTTTCTTTGTTCAAAGCTGTCATCTTCTGGTTCAGCGTCATGCGAACATTTTCGCTCTTCTTTACCATAGCCTCATTCAAGTCAATACAGAAATTGTATTTAGCCAACAAGGTATCTATTTCAACATAAGCTATTTTCATTCCAGACAATTCTGCATTAGCCGAAGCCGGAGTAGTTGCAACTTGATTATCAGCTTTGCCGGCGCATTGTGAGAATAAAACGATAAACGCAAGTGCAGCTAAACCGTTCATGAGGTAGTTTATTCTATTCATAACTCTAAAATATTGTTTTTAATTAATTAGTTCATACTATCGTTCAAGGCTTTTTCCAACTCATCAATAGAAAAACGTGATTTCTTTTGTGCTTCACGATCCTGCGACTGCGCACAACCGATTCCTTTCTTACGCAACTCTTTATTACCGCTCACATGACCATTCGGGAACTTTCCCCCCTTCGTAAAGAATACTTTCACCCCCAATAATAGCAGGGAAATAGCAACTATTAACAAAGTTATCAGTATAGTCTCAACCATTTCTATTAATTTTGTGAGTGCAAAGATAGGCTTTAATGAGAAATGAGTTCAGATAAGTCAAGCAAATTAACCATATTTAGCAATAAGAGGAACCAAAATGAACCTCCTATTCCTATTATAAAAGAAAAAAGCATGGAAAAAAAAGACCTTAAGCCGGCTGGCGTATTCAAGTATTTTGAGGAAATCTGCCAAGTGCCGCGTCCTTCCAAGAAGGAAGAGAAAATAATTGCCTACCTAAAGGCATTCGGAGTAAAACATAACCTGGAGACCAATGTAGATGAAGCAGGAAACGTACTGATCAAAAAGCCCGCCACTCCGGGCAAAGAAAACCTTCAGACTGTCATATTGCAATCGCACATCGACATGGTGTGCGAAAAGAACAATGATGTACAGCACGACTTCCTTACCGACCCTATCGAAACAGAAATAGACGGAGAATGGCTGAAAGCCAAAGGAACTACCCTCGGAGCTGATAACGGTATCGGTGTAGCTACCGAACTGGCTATCCTGGCGGATGACAACATCGAGCACGGCCCGCTGGAATGCCTGTTTACCGTAGATGAAGAAACCGGTCTGACCGGAGCTTTCGAGCTGAAAGAAGGTTTCATGAGCGGTGATATTCTGCTGAACCTCGACTCCGAAGATGAAGGAGAAATCTTTATCGGATGTGCCGGAGGTATCGACTCCGTTGCAGAGTTTAGTTATAAAGAAGTAGAAGTCCCCGCAGGATACTTTTTCTTTAAAGTAGAAGTAAAAGGACTGAAAGGCGGTCACTCCGGTGGTGATATTCACTTGGGACGGGGCAATGCAAACAAGATACTGAACCGATTCCTGTCCCGAATGGCTAACCGGCAGGACCTGTATCTCTGCGAAATCAACGGAGGTAACCTGCGCAATGCCATCCCCCGCGAAGCATACGCCATCTGTGCAGTTCCCGAAGATGCCAAACATGACGTCCGCACGGAACTGAATATCTTCACCAGTGAAGTAGAAAACGAACTGGCCGTCACCGAACCGGACCTGAAACTGGTTCTTGAATCGGAAACTCCCCGTAAAATGGCTATCGACCAGGATACTACTACCCGCTTGCTGAAAGCATTGTATGCTGCTCCTCACGGTGTATATGCCATGAGTCAGGATATCCCCGGACTGGTAGAGACTTCAACCAACCTTGCTTCTGTCAAAATGAAACCGAATCATATTATCCGCATCGAAACCAGCCAACGCAGCTCTATCTTATCTGCACGCAATGACATGGCGAATACGGTGCGTGCCGTCTTCCAGCTGGCAGGCGCTGATGTGACCTTCGGTGAAGGTTATCCGGGATGGAAGCCGAATCCTCATTCAGCTATCCTCGAAGTGGCAGCAGAATCTTACAAACGACTTTTCGGTGTAGAGGCGAAAGTGAAAGCAATTCACGCAGGACTGGAATGCGGTTTGTTCCTCGACAAGTATCCGACTTTAGATATGATCTCTTTCGGACCTACTCTCACCGGAGTACACTCTCCCGACGAACGGATGCACATCCCTTCCGTTGAGAAGTTCTGGAAGCACCTGTTGGATATTCTGGCACATGTTCCTGCCAAGAAATAACAGTCAGGTAAGATATCATAGAAAAGATGATGGTGATAGCAGAAAAAGATTTGCTATGACCGTCATCTTTATTATAATGCTCTTTTTCGTGCCCTCTTATATCATAGGGCAAACTTCTTTTGCAAAGCAAACTTCCCTTACCGAAAAAGAATCGTTCAGCAATAAACAATCTGTTTCCCAGAAGAAGTCTTCCGCCGAAGAACGAATTCCCTTTCGTGTCATGAGCTGGAATGTAGAAAACCTCTTTGACACTCACCACGATACACTAAAGAACGATAATGAATTTCTCCCTGACGCTATCCGTCACTGGAACTACACCAAGTACAAGAAGAAACTGGCTGATATGGCCCGTGTCATCACTGCCGTCGGTGAATGGAATCCACCCGCCCTTGTAGGTCTTTGTGAAGTAGAAAACGACAGTGTACTACGTGATCTCACACGACGTTCTCCTTTAAAGGAACTGAGTTACCGGTATGTTATGACAAGTTCTCCCGATCTGAGAGGGATTGATGTTGCTTTATTATATCAACGTGACCTATTCAAATTATTATCTTTCCGGTCTATCCCCATCCCCTCATTCAAGCATCATCGCCCCACAAGAGATTTACTGCACGTCAGCGGACTATTATTAACCGGAGATACACTTGATGTAATCGTCTGCCATCTGCCTTCCCGGTCCGGTGGAGCCAAGGAATCCGAACCTTACCGGCTACACGCTGCCCGAATACTACGCACAGAAGCCGACAGTCTGCTGAATATCCGCCTTCATCCACAACTGGTCATCATGGGAGATTTTAATGACTACCCAACCAATAAATCCATCAAAGAAATATTAGAAGCTACTGATCCCCAACAGTCAGTCACCTTCCCCAATCCCCGGAAACTCTACCATCTGCTTGCCCGAAAAGCAACATCCCGCCATTTTGGCTCCTATAAATACCACGGAAAATGGGGATTGCTCGACCATTTGATCGTATCCGGCAATTTACTCGATACTTCCTCTAAATTCTTCACCGGTGAAGACAAAGCAACTGTTGCCCGCCTCCCCTTTCTATTGACAGAAGACAAGAAATACGGTGATGATGAACCTTTCCGTACCTATAAAGGAATGAAATATCAGGGAGGAATCAGTGACCATCTTCCTGTTTACGCAGATTTTGAACTCATTTTATACTAGCCGAAATACAAGGAGGATATAAATCCACTGTCAACCACTCCGCCGGACATAGCCGGAAAGAAAAAAAAGAGTTTTTTATGTTAATAAACGGGGTTCGATACAAAATTTACTTATTTTTGCAGGGTTTACAGCATTTACAAAAAATACCCCCAATGGAAACCTTTGACGAAAAACAACTTCTGAAGGCTATTAGCGAAGGAGATGAGAAAGCCTTTAAAACTTTCTTCCTATACTACTATCCCCGCATCAAAGGGTTTATCAACGGACTACTGCAATCGCAAGAAGAGGCCGAAGATTTATCGCAGGACATCTTTCTTACGTTATGGAACAACCGCTCATCCCTCCATACCATTAATAACCTTAAACCTTATCTTTTCCGCATTTCCAAAAATGCGGTGTATCGGCACATCGAACGCACACTACTGTTCAGGAACTATCAGCAGAAAGAAACCGAAAAGTATATCCCGCCACTGGAAAGCAACGAAACCGATGACAACATCCACCTCAAAGAACTCGAACTATTGGTGACAATGGTTGTAGAAAAAATGCCTCCGCAACGACAGAAAATATATAAGATGAGCCGGGAATCAGGAATGAACAACGAAGAAATAGCCCGCGAACTAAGCATCAACAAACGAACAGTAGAGAACCACCTTTCACAAGCACTTACCGACATCCGAAAAGCATTATTCATAACCTTTATTCTATTTTTCTAAAAAAAAGTAGAATAGAGGCTGTGCGTTATTAATCTGTTACGTATCTTATATATGTAACCACACCTAAAATACGCTAATATGTCGAACGCTCATAAAATAATTAAAAACTTTACTTCCGATAAGTTCAGTCCGGAACTTAAAGAGAAGTTATGGAAATGGCTTGTCGACTCCAGTGAACAGGCGGAAAAAGATGAAGCATTGATGGAATTATGGGAAGACCAGAATTTCAAAGCCGATGCAAGTACTGAACGTTCCTATCAGAACTTCCGCAGGAAAATTGCGCCCCGACAGCGGAAGGCAACTGCAAGGTATACCTTGCGCAAATGGCTGCAGGTGGCGGCTGTATTACTGGTTCCCCTGCTCTCTATGATAGCATCCTACCTATATATACAATCGAATGAAGAGCATACAGAACTTGTCGAGTACTATGTGCCCAGAGGCGAACAAAAACAGGTTACCTTGCCCGACGGCACCACAGCATACCTCAATTCAGGAACTTTACTGGTATATCCGCAAAAGTTCACCGGGGATATCCGTTCGGTATATCTGATAGGAGAAGCTAATTTTGACGTAAAGAAAGACAAGCAACATCCATTTATCGTCAAGACCAACCATCTGAAAGTAAAAGTATTGGGAACTAAATTCAACGTACACGCTTATGCAGAAGACGAGAAGACAACCACTACTTTGGAATCGGGTTCCGTAGTCGTTCAGAAAGCAAACAATGAAGATATCATCACCCTTACACCGAACGAGCAACTGGAATATGACAACCCGTCCGGAGAATTTAATAAAAAGATTATCGACGCCTCTGTCTACTCCGGCTGGACCAGAGGCGAGCTGAACTTTGCGGCAATGACTCTCAGTGATATTTTCATTACGATAGAGAGAATATACGACATACACATCATCGTCCCTCCGCATCTGGCTACCACCGATGTATATACCATCAAGTTCAAACAAAAAGCTCCTATCAAGGAGATCATGAATATCGTGACCAAAACCATAGGAAACATAGACTATAAAGTCGAAGACGAGAACATTCTCTTAATTTATTCACCCCTAAATAAGAAAGGAGGCCGATAGACAGAAAAAAGGGAGTCGATATTTCGCGGATACCAACTCCCCCAAATCAAAATTACTTCATTTAAATTAGTTGTGTACACTTAAATTAGTATTAATGATTAACTCACAAAAGTATGAAATTTTATAAATTGTCGGGCATAGGTTATCCCGTAAAAATTCATAAATTTTATATATTGTTATTCGCTTTATGTTTTTATAACATAGCCTATGGGCAAAATCAGCCAATAACGGTATCTATGAAAAACCAACCTCTATTAAAAGTATTCGAAATCATTGAAGATCAGACCGATTTTAGTATCGCTTATAATCAGACGAAACTGGACGTGAAACAAAAGGTCAGCGCCAATTTTGTCAGAGAAGCAGTCTCTTCTGTTCTGAACTCCGTACTCAAAGGAACAGGATTCACTTACAGACAGGAAGGTAAGCATATTATTATCATTCCTGTCCCGGCAAAGGCAGAAGCAGCCCCCAACAACACTACTTCTACCCAGCAGTCCATAAAAATACGGGGAACCGTAACAGATGCGCAGGGCGAACCTCTGATTGGAGCAAATGTTCTGGTTGACGGCAGCAAACAAGCGACCATTACCGACATGAATGGGGAATTCTCACTGGAAGTACCTGCCAACAGTAAGTTACGGGTTACTTATATCGGTTACGTCACACAAGAAGTAACAGTCAAAAACAAGACACTTTTCAACATACAGCTACAGGAAGATACCCAGACTATGGATGAAGTGGTAGTCATCGGATTCGGAACACAAAAAAAAGTGAATATGACCGGCGCTGTAGCCTCTGTAAATATCAAAGAGTCGTTGGGCGACCGCCCGATTACCAACGTTTCGGCTGCCCTGCAAGGAGTCGTGCCGGGACTAAAAATTGAATCGACAACGGGAACTCCGGGAGACGACATGACGTACAATATCCGTGGAACAACCTCCATCAACGGTGGTGAGCCTCTCGTATTGGTAAACAACGTACCGATGGATATCAACATGATTGACCCGCAGGATATTGAATCCGTATCTATTTTGAAAGATGCCGCTTCCGCAGCTATATATGGTGCCCGCGCAGCTTTTGGTGTGATTCTGATTACAACGAAGCAAGGTAAAAAGGACATGGCTCCCAGATTCAATTACAACAACAACTTCTCTTTCTCGAAAGCATCGGAGCTTCCGCAGAAAGCAAGTCCGCTGGAATCGGTACTGGCGTACAAGGAAATGGGATGGGCAAACGATACCTATGTAGACGGAAAAAACATCACCCAATGGGAAGGCTACATACGAGACTATCAGGCGAATCCTTCCAATTATCCGAACGGATATATTTTCGACGATCAGGGCAACCTGTTCCTGATGCGGGAGAATGATATGTTTGCCGATATGATGGATAACTTCGGATTCATGCAGAACCACAGCTTCTCCGTATCGGGAGGCAGCCAGCGTACCAGCTACCGACTAAGCCTGGGATATACCGGTGAGGACGGCATTCTGGTAACGGACAAAGACAAATTTGACCGTATCAATATGTCCAGCTTCCTGAGTGTCGACGTAAACAAGTGGCTAACTACCCAACTGGATATCAGATATGCAAACTCTACCCAGAACAAGGTGGAGCAAGGCGGACGAAACGGTGTCTGGGGAAGTGCCATGCACCTGCCGTCCTACCACAACATCCTGCCGTACGAACAAGACGGCATCGAATATCCTGCCGAAACGTCCGCTACTTTCGTACGCTACGGAGAACCGAGGGTGATCAAGAAGACCAACCTGCGTACTTTGGGACGTGTCATCATCTCTCCGCTGAAAGGACTGAAAATAACAGGTGAATATACCTACAACCGGATCACCGAGTACAACCGGATGTACGTCAACAAATACAAGTATATAGGATTCAACTTTACAGGGCTGCTGAACAATGTAGAGAACTCACGTTATGCCCTGACGCAAGGTTTCACCAATTACAACGCTATTAACGCATTCGCCAATTACGACTTTTCAATAGGTAAACATGATATCTCTATTATGGGTGGTTACAATCAGGAAGAGAGTCATAAGGAATCGCAATGGTCGCAGCGCACGGACGTATTACTGGAAAATCTGCCGTCGCTCTCCGGTTCTACCGGAACGGCATCCGTCACCGACAGTTTCGATGAATATGCTATCAGAGGTTTGTTCTACCGTGTCAATTACACTTACGACGGTAAATACATGTTCGAAGCCAACGGACGTTACGACGGTACATCCCGTTTCCCGAAAGACAGCCGTTTCGGTTTCTTCCCTTCTTTCTCCGCCGGATGGCGCATTTCGGAAGAAGCATTCATGAAGAATACCAAAAGCTTCCTGTCAAACTTGAAACTACGTGCCTCATGGGGCTCTATCGGCAACCAGATCATACTGAAGCCGGACAACACTCCGGAAAACTATCCCTACATCCCTTCTATGTCACCTTACCTGACGGAATGGCTGGTGGACGGACAAAAGACGACTACACTGAATGCACCGGCAATGGTCAGCAGCAGTTTCTCGTGGGAAAAGGTATATACACTGGACTTCGGAGTCGATTTCGGATTCTTCGACAACCGCTTTAACGGTACTTTCGACTGGTATCGCCGCGACACCAAAGGGATGCTGGCACCCGGTATGGACCTACCGTGGGTAGTGGGAGCCACCGCCGCCAAACAGAACGCCGCTGACCTGAAGACGTACGGCTGGGAACTGGAACTGAACTGGAGAGACCGCATCAACAAGGACTGGAGCTACCGGATCGGATTCAACCTGTACGACTCACAAAGTGAAATCACGAAATACAATAATGAGACCAACCTGCTAGGCGACAAGATTTACCGCAAAGGCATGAAAATGGGAGAAATCTGGGGATATGTCACCGACCGCTTCTACACGGAAGACGACTTCAACGCAGACGGTACACTAAAACCGGGAATCCCCATTCCGAAAGGAGCAGGAAAAGTTTTTCCGGGAGACGTGCTGTATAAGAACTTCGATGACGATACCGAAACCATCTGGAGCGGCGAAGGAACCGCCGACAATCCCGGCGACCAGCGTATCATCGGTAACTCGACTCCGCGTTTCCACTACGGCATCACCGCAGGAATCAGCTGGAAAGGACTCGACCTCTCTATTTTCCTCCGAGGCGTAGGCAAACGGGATTATTGGCGCACCGACCAGATCGCATGGCCTACCGGAGGCTGGGGAAGCCTGTTCAAAGAAACTCTCGACTTCTGGACTCCGACTAACACCAATGCTTATTATCCGCGCGTGTATTCCAACGACGGGGTAAACACAAGCTACAACCACTGGAAACAGTCGAAGTATCTCGCCAACGCCTCTTACCTGAAACTGCAAAACATCACGCTTTCCTATACCTTGCCCAAAGTATGGTCCCAGCGTCTCTACTTCGACGATGTGAAAGTATTCTTCAGCGGAGAGAACCTCTACACGTGGGATCACCTGCCGGAAGGACTGGAAACCGATATGCTGTCAAAAGGTGCCTGGGAATATCCGTTCATGAGAAAATTCTCTTTCGGTATCAATGTTACATTCTAATAACCAATGTATTATGAGAAAATATTTAATCTTTATATGTACAGTTTTGTTAGCAAGCTGTCTCAATAACGATTTTCTGGAAAGGTATCCTTTGGGAGACCCGACTGCCGAAACGGCTTTTGAAACATACGACAATTTCAAGGCATACGCCTGGGGATTGTATGAAACCCTGCCTTCATTGGGCTATGGCTCGGAAAATTCTACGGACGATATCTCGTACAACCAGACAAGAGGAACCAGCGAAAGCAACTGGATCAGAAAACTGGTGACCATCCCCGACAAGAAAGACAATACTTCCTGGAACTATTACAGCTATATCCGAAGGGTCAACCTGATGCTCGACCGCATTGACGGTTCGAAAATGACGGATGTAGAAAAGGCGAACTGGCGTTCCGTCGGTTACTTTTTCCGTAGTTACCGCTACCTGTCTCTCCTGTCGGCTTACGGTGGCGTACCCTGGATTGATCATGTGCTGAGCGACGACGAAACAGAACTGATCAAAGGCCCTCGTGCCTCCAGAGATGAAATAGCCGGTCACATTCTGGAAGACCTGCAATTTGCCGAAAAGAATATCAACGTGAACGGAGAAGGCAGAAACACCATCAACAAGGCTTGTGTACAGGCTTTACTCTCCCGCTTCTGCCTTTTCGAAGGTACCTGGCGCAAATATCACGGACTCAACAACGCCGAAACTTATCTGCGGGAATGCAAACGGGTATCCGCCGAACTGATGCAGACTTATCCGAACGTGGCGGACTGCTACGACGATCTGTTCTGTTCACTGGAACTGAAAGATGTTACCGGTGTCATTCTGTACAGAGAATATTCGGATGCTGTCGGTGTAGTGCACGCTGTCAGCATCGGGGGAACGACCGCCACCTCCTTTTACAATCCGACCCGCGACTTAGTGGACAGTTACCTGTGCACGGACGGAAAGCCACGCTGGACGAGTGACGCCTATCTGGGTGACAAGGATATATACGACGAGTTCAGCAACCGTGACCATCGTTTGTGGCTGCACGTCACTCCTCCTTACCGGGTAGACCGTTCGGCTTCCAGCACAGCCTGGGACAATAAATGGAAATTTACGGATAACTCCAAAGACCGCAGTTTTATCGACAGCCTCACCGTCCGCATGGGAATCGGGTACGGCACCAGTAAGGAACGACAGAAGTTATTGCCATTCCGTCAAGGATATGACGGTGGTATTCTGGGTGCATCGCCTCACTTTGACTTCTATCTGGAGAACCAGCCGTGGTACAAGTCTGCCTTCGGATATAACAACTGGAAATACTATTGCTGCTACCTGAGCATGGGCAGCCAACGAAATGAAGAGACGGATATGCCTATTTTCCGCATCGAAGAAGTCATGCTGAACTACGCGGAAGCCATGTGCGAACTCGGCGAGTTTGACCAGACAGTTGCCGACGTCACAATCAACAAACTGCGCCCGCGTGCCAATGTAAAACTCATGAAAGTCTCGGAAATAAACTCAGCCTTCGACCCGAAACGTGATCTCGGAAATCCGGATTATCCCAACGACTACGAAGTGAGTCCGCTATTATGGGAAATACGACGGGAACGACGCATCGAACTGTTCGCCGAAGGATTCCGTTTCGACGACCTGAGAAGATGGAAGAAATGCCACTATGCACTGAAGAAGAAACTCGGACAATACGTACGTGCATCCGACTTCACGGCAGGAACCAATGTGACTATCGACGGTGGCGGCTCCGAAGGATATCTCGAATTCCATCCGAAACAGAATCATCTATGGCCGGATTACTATTACCTCAATCCTATTCCACGCAACGAACGGGTACTGAATCCCCAACTCGAACAGAATCCGGGATGGGAGGAAGGAAATTAACCGGTAATCCATCACCAACCGGATAATCCGGAACTAACCGGAAGAGGCTGTGGCAAATATTGGCTCTTCTTGACAGTCATCCCAATGACAGGACAAGCATTTCGTCATTAGCGTGGCTGAAAGACCTTGATATTTGACACTGCCTCTTCCCTTTTTAACTGTATTGATTTCGTAAGTTTACTCAAAAGAATAATTGAGTACTTGAAATTTATTCGTATTTTTGAGACATCAGACTAATACGGGCAATCCTTTTGCCGACTCTTACAAAATCTAAATAAACACACTGTACCCCATGAAGCACCTAATTTTTACAGCTCTCTTTCTTCTATCGTACACAGTCGCCGTCCGCGCCCAAATCGTATTTCCTACCCCCAATCAAGTAGAAATGCAGACAGGCAACCTGATTTTAGGGAAAAAGGTTTCTATGTACGCCGAAGACACTACCGCTTTTTATCTAAACCTTTTTCGAGAAGAAGTACTCTCCCACACTCCCATCAAATGGCAAAAAAAAGAATCCAAAGCCGATATCTGCTGGATAACCGACTCATCCCTGCCCCCCGAAGGTTACCGGATCAGGATTCATCCGCAACAGATGGTAATCAGCGCCTCCGACAAAGGAGGATTCACCTATGCCGTACAAACGCTACGCCAATGGGTAGCCGGTTCAGCAGGATCTATCACCTTTGCCTGCGCAAGCGTGACGGACTATCCCCGCACACAGTGGCGCTGCTTCTTACTGGACTCCGGACGTCAGTTCCAAAAGGCTGCCACCATCAGAAAGTATATCGACATGGCTTCACTGCTCAAAATGAACTACTTCCACTGGCATCTGACAGAAGGACTGGGATGGCGCATCGAAATCAAGCAATATCCGCACCTCACCCGGACTGGCGGTTCGGTAGGCAAAGGAGAAGAACAGCAGGGATTCTATACACAGGAAGAAATACGGGACATCATCGAATATGCCCGTCAACGGAATATCACCATCGTCCCCGAAATAGATATGCCGGGCCATGCCGAAGCTGCTCTCTCTGCCTATCCGGAGCTCGGTTGTTTCGGATTGCCGGTAGAGATACCGCAAAGCGGATTTACCCAGAACATATTTTGTGCAGGAAAAGACGGAACTCTCCGTTTCCTGAAAAACGTACTGGATGAAGTATGCGCCCTCTTTCCTTCTCCCTACATACATCTGGGCGGAGACGAAGCCCCGAAAGGCAACTGGGATCAATGCCCGGATTGCCGGAAAAGGATTACCACAGAAGGACTCAAAGACAGTCACGACCTCCAGCTATGGTTCTCTGCGCAAATGGCAAACTATCTGAAGTCGAAAGGACGGAAAGCCATCTTCTGGGGCGACGTAGTCTATCATGACGGCTACCCGTTGCCGGACAATACCGTTATCCAGTGGTGGAACTATCGGGGACACAAAGACCTCGCGCTCAGAAACGCCGTCAAACACCATTATCCGGTCATTTGCAGTTCCAACTACTATACGTATCTGAACTTCCCCGTCACCCCGTGGAAAGGATATACGGAAGCACGTACGTTCGACTTGAAAGATGTCTATCTGAACAACCCTTCCGACAAAGCCATCAGCGAGAAAAATCCTCTGATACTTGGTATGAGCTGCGCATTATGGACCGACGACGGAGTCACGGAACGAATGATAGACCGACGCCTTTTCCCACGCATCCTCGCTCTGTCCGAACAGATGTGGCACGAGGGGGAAGCGCTTGACTTCGACCAGTTCTACCGGAACATCCTTCACCGCAAAGCATGGTTCGAAGAAGCTGGATTCGAATTCGGACCGGCTCTGAAAGAAGAAGTAACGAAAGATTATAAATGGGATTAAAAGAAAGAACATCATGAACAAAAGAAATTTATTGATCGCAATACCCGTCCTGTGCAGCGGTTACCTGCACGGACAGACCCAACCCGCATCTCCCAACGTTATCTATATTTTAATGGACGATCTGGGATATGGAGATATCGGTTGCTTCGGACAAGACAAAATAGAAACACCCCATATCGACCGTTTATGCAGCGAAGGCATCAAACTGACACAACATTATTCCGGTTCCCCCGTATCAGCTCCGGCACGCTGCGTACTGATGACAGGTATGCACTCCGGTCATGCGCAAATCCGCTTCAACAATGAGTTAGCCGAACGCGGAGCAGTAAACAACTACGACTCGGTGTACGTTCATAAAGAGCTGGAAGGGCAATTCCCCCTACAGGCGAACACGATGACTATCGGGCGAATGATGCAACAAGCGGGATATACCACCGGATGTTTCGGCAAGTGGGGACTGGGATATCCGGGTTCCGAAGGAACTCCCAACAAACAGGGATTCGACCGATTCTACGGATACAATTGCCAGCGCCAGTCGCACACATACTATCCTCCTTTTCTGTATAATGACGAAGAACGTGTCTACCTGTCCAACAAAGTGACAGACCCTCACCGAAGCCCTCTGGATAAAGGTGCCGATCCGAACGATCCAGCCAGCTACGCTAAATATACGCAAAAGGAATATGCCAACGATCTGATCTTTGATGAACTGATGGGATTTGTCGATGCCAATAAACGCAAACCGTTTTTCCTGATGTGGACCACTCCCCTGCCGCACGTCTCGCTTCAGGCACCCGAACGCTGGGTACAGCATTATGTAGAGAAATTCGGGGACGAAAAGCCTTACACCGGACAAGCGGGATATCTGCCCTGCCGGTATCCGCATGCTACCTATGCGGCTATGATCAGTTATTTCGACGAGCAGATCGGCCAACTGATCGAAAAACTGAAAGCGGAACATCTGTACGAGAATACCTTGATTGTGTTTACTTCCGATAATGGTCCTACATTCAACGGAGGCAGCGATTCTCCCTGGTTCAACAGCGGGGGACTTTTCAATTCAGCATACGGATGGGGCAAATGTTTCTTGCATGAAGGAGGTATCCGTGTCCCCGCCATTATCACATGGCCCGGCAAAATAAAACCCGGTACGCAAAGTGACCACATCTGCGCTTTTCAGGACGTTATGCCTACGCTGGCAGAACTGGCAGGCATCACTTGTCCGCCAACGGACGGAATCAGCTTTCTGCCCACATTGCTCGGCAAAAAAGGGAAACAAAAAGAACACACTTATTTATATTGGGAATATCCTGACCCAAGGATTGGCAACAAAGCAATCCGCATGGGAAAATGGAAAGGAATCATCACGGACATCCGGAAAGGCAATACGCAAATGCAGCTTTATAATCTGGAAACGGACATCAGAGAAGAACACGATGTGGCTGCGCAACATCCCGATATCGTAAAACGCTTCGAACGACTGATGAAAGAAGCTAGAAACGGTCCGGACTTTTAACGACCTTCCTTGCTAACTAACGGGACATACCGGAGCATCATCCGTAACATCCCTGCGAAAGACTTGTGCCAACGCTTTGGCACAACTATGCCAACAGCTTGGCACGGCCGTGCCACAGGCGTGGCACAGTTGTGCTAAGCCTGTGGCAAAGATGTCCCCTATAGAGTTAGTCAGAATACTGGTATACCTTCAAGTCGAACTTCGGCACCATCGCCAGCAAATGGTCGAAGATATCCGACTGAATCCGCTCGTACTCTTTCCACACCTTATTGCGGGAAAAGAAATAAACCTGAATAGGAACTCCGTACATGGTAGCCTCTTTCTGACTGATAATCAAATCCAAATCCTGATTCACCACCGGCAGACTGCAAAGATACCGCTCGATATACACCCGGTAAACCTGTGAATTGGTGGGCACCACTCCTTCCTCCGGCTGATAATCCGCCATGAGTGGAATCTCTTTCCGATAACGGTCGAGCATCTCCGGCGTACAAAACTGGAGTGTCGTCAGGTCCAGTGTAATATTCTTCATCACCCGCCGCCCACCGGAATCCTTCATGCCACGCCAGTTCTGAAAAGGACTGCTGACCAGCGTATAAGGCGGAACCGTAGAAATCGTATTATCAAAGTTCTGAATCTTGACCGTGTTAAGCGTAATCTCCTGCACCGTACCATTTGCGGCACCGGAAGGAAGCGTGATCCAGTCTCCCGGACGCACCATATCATTGGCAGAAAGCTGAATACCTGCCACAAATCCCAAAATGGAATCCTTGAATACCAGCATCAGGATGGCTGCCGAAGCACCTAGTCCCGCAAACAGACTAGCAGGCGATTTATTTACAAGGATAGAGATAATCACAATCCCCCCGATAAAAAACAAAAGTACCTGAAGTACTTGAATGAATCCTTTCATCGGTCGGTTCTTCATTGTCTCCTTTCCATCGTAAATATCCATGATCATCAGCAGAATCCCATTGATAGCCAGCAGCAAAGAAAAGATGATATAAATGGCACAAGCCTTCTGCGAAATAACCAGCAGTTCCTTGCCACGCATGAAAGCCATCGGCAACAGGGCATAGACAAGGATGGCGGGAATCGTATGAATCAGATTATGAAACACTTTACGTTTCATCAGCAATGTATTCCAAAGATGCGGTTTCCTGCGGGTATACTGCCTCATTCCTCCCACTAGAATTGCCTGACAAAGATAGTCCACCCCTACAGCAATGGCTATCATCAGTATAGCAATAATTGTTTCATCAAAACGATCGGCAACCTTCGCATCTATCCCCCAATCTATCAGGATTTTGTTCATCCATTTTCCTAAATCGACTACTAACATAAGTTCTTTCTTTATATATCATTTATATAGAAAGATAACAGTGAAAACCTACGTTTGGTTTAAAAAAAAGACTGGCGTCCGATTTACTAGAAATCAAGACCGCCAGTCCCACTGCTACTCTCTAAGCATTTCTTTTATAGTGGCAGACCGTAGCGTCCATCTACAATTTTCTCCAACTGTGCTGCCATCTTCTTTACCAGTTCCGGATTCTGACCCGCCACATTATTCTTTTCTTTCGGATCTTTCTTCAGATCGTAAAGCTGCGGTTCCTTACTGTTTCCCAACTCGATATTCACTGCTTTCAGATATGCCGGTCCATTTCCCGGACGGAGATATTTCCATCTTCCGTCTGTCACCGACAGGTTATTCTGTGCATTCTGAAGTACCAGCCATTCGCGTCCCTTCTTTTGCTTGCCTGTCCACGCTTTCAGCATCGGTTCACTATCCGGTGCCGCACCTTCCGGCAAGCGGACATTCAGCATTTCAGCAAAAGTAGCAAACCAGTCTATCTGACAGAGCAATGCATCCGAAACTGTTCCCGGACGGATCACACCCTGCCAGCTCCAGATACAAGGAATACGTGTACCCGCTTCGAACGAACTGTACTTTCCTCCGCGATAAATGCCGCCCGGAGTATGATCGCCTAGCAATTCCACTGCCTGATCCTTATATCCGTCGTCCACTACCGGACCGTTATCACTGGAAAGAATCACCAGTGTATTCTTATCCAATCCCAGTCGTTCGAGTGCATTCAGAATCTCGCCTACCGACCAGTCAAATTCGAGCAGACAATCGCCGCGAGGTCCCATGCCGCTCTTTCCTGCGAACTGTGGAGACGGAACACGGGGAACATGCGCATCCTGCGTGGCAAAATACAGGAAGAAAGGAGCAGACTTGTGTCCTTCAATAAAGGAAACAGCTTTTCCTGTCAGCGTCTCCGCAATCTTCTCATCCTGCCAGAGAGCCGACTTTCCGCCCTTCATATATCCGATACGGGAAATACCGTTCACGATACTCTGGTCGTGTCCGTGAGAAGGATGCATTTTCAGCAACTCCGGATTGTCCTTCCCGGTAGGTTCTCCCGGAAAGTTCGCTTTGTAACTTACCTGAATCGGATCATTCGGATCAAGGTTGATCACCTGATCATTCTCTACAAATACACAAGGAACACGGTCGCCCGTAGCTGCCATGATAAAGGAATATTCGAAGCCGATATCATTCGTTCCCGGCTGCAAAGGCTTGTTCCAGTCTTGTTCTCCGCCCTTGTCGCCCAGTCCCAGATGCCATTTGCCTACGACTCCGGTGTTGTATCCGGCATCCTTGAACAGGTTCGCCATTGTATAGCGTTCCGGACGGATAATAGCCGCAGCGTCTCCGGCAGCAATACCTGTTCCGGCTTTGCGCCATGCATATTCACCGGTCAGCATCGCATAGCGGGAAGGCGTACTGGTAGCAGCTGCACTGTGCGCATTGGTAAAACGTACTCCCATTTTGGCAAGACGTTCCACATTAGGAGTATGAATAGTCTTGGCTCCGTTACAACTCAAATCGCCGTAACCGATATCATCCGCATAGATAAAAACAACATTCGGACGCTGGGTTTGTTTCTCCTGAGCAGTGGTCTGAGAAGCCAGACAGGAAGTTAACGCTAAAGGTAATATACCATAAAATTCTTTTCTCATTTTGTCTTTTGATAATTATTAGGTTAGAATGAATAAGTATCTATTCTCAAAGTGATGTACTTATTAAGTTAAAATTCAATGTTTCTTCAAGGAGCTACGGTCACTCCGATTTCATTCATTTCTACTTGCGCCGTTGTAGCCGTAGGGGTGGTAGCTTCCAGCTTGATAAAGCGTGCCTTTTCCTTCTGACCGAAAGTGACAGTCTGCGGCAACGGATTATGCATGATATTGCTGAACTCACCGTTGGCAGGCACTTCCTTCCAGTTCTTGCCATCTGCGCTCACGTAGAATTTGTAACGGAAAGCCATCGTCGGTTTCGCTTCCGCTTTCAGAGGTGCATAAGTAAATGCGGAGAGTTCGACTTCTTTGCCCAGATCAATGGTCAACGGAGAAGCAGCCACCTGTTTCCATGAAGCACGAGGCAGATTGTTCCAGTTTTCCGTCCGGTTCTCTTCTTCCAGAGGGTCTGCATAGTAGGCTGCCACCTGACTGATGTGAGCCGTCAGACGACATTCGTTGATCTTCACCCGAAGCTGGGTAGCCTTTACTGCCGGAAAACGAACCATACGCTTATAGCCTACAGTCGTTCCTTTCGCCACTTCCTGCCAGCCTTGTTCCGTCAATGCCTCTACGGTGAAAGACTCCACCCGTTGCCCTTTCGTGATATCTTCCTGCAACATCACAACGTTGATTTCCGACTCCGGTTTCAAGGAATAAACAGTTTCACTGCCGGAAACAGCCTCCCAGTCTTTTCTTCCTTTCTCTATCCGGTTGTTCGTAAATATCTTCTCCCGATAAGCAGCAAATTCGTTCAACCGCTGCACATCCGCTTCATTAATCAATCCTCTGCGGTCGGGAGGAATATTCAGCAAGAGCACCGAGTTATAGCCTACCGATTGGAAATAGATATCAGCCAGATGTTTTAAGGATTTCACTTTGCTGTCTTCTTCCGCATGATAAAACCATCCCGGACGGATAGACACGTCTACTTCCGAAGGATACCAGAATAACTCCGTTGCCTTTTCCAGCATCGCACGGCTTCCTAAATCTTCGGCTTTGCTAAAGACGCCCAGTCGTTTGTTGTTTTCTTCGGAACGAGCATAAATGCCCGGAGTCAGCACCGTTGCACTCCATTCCGTTTCGCGTCCCAATCCTTTTTCATTACCTACCCAACGGACATCATCGCCCATAATTGCCATCACCGCTTTCGGCTGCAACTGTTGGATAGTCTTGTAGAACGCATCCCAGTCATAGATTTGTTTCTTTCCGTTCGGTCCTTCTCCGTTTGCGCCGTCAAACCACACTTCGTGCACTTCGCCGTAATTAGTAAGTAATTCCGTTAATTGCCGAATAAAGAATTCGTTGTATTTAGGAGAATCTCCGTAGCATTCCGCATTCCGGTCCCACGGAGAGAGGTAGACTCCGAATTTCATATCATATTTATCGCAAGCGTTACGCAGTTCTTTCACTACGTCGCCCTGACCGTTTTTCCAAGGGGAAGAGGCTACCGAATGTTTCGTGGTAGCTGTAGGCCACAGACAAAAGCCGTCATGATGCTTTGCCGTGAGAAGTACCATTTTAAATCCGGCGTCTTTCAAGGTGCGCACCCATTGTTCTGCATCCAGCTCTGTAGGGTTAAAGATAGCAGGGTCTTCCTGACCATCGCCCCATTCGCGTCCGGTGAATGTGTTGATACCGAAATGCAGAAAAGCAGTTAGCTCCATTTGTTGCCACGCAGCCTGCTGGGGGGTAGGAACCAGCCTTGCTGCCATATCGATTTTTTGTTCGAGGGTTGCATCCTGTGGAAATTCAACATGCTTCACATAGTAGTTTTCTTTAGTCAGTCCACATCCGCCCAACGTTATCACAGAAGATAAAAAGAGAGAAGTAAGTAGTTTGTTCATCATAATAAATATTGATTTAATGCTAATGAGACAAAGATAAATATAAAGGAGCAAATTTCATGGCTTTCCCGAAGCGCTTTTCATTAAACTTCGCTAAATCCATGCCATTCGCTCCCCTATATTCTATCTCAATGCAATATTTCTATCCAAATGCAATCAGTTTCAGGCTATTTTACCGGATAAAGCATAAATTCAAAACTCTGCTTTTTCACCGGTACCAGATATTGCGGCAATACACCCGGTCCGCAGGTAGCCGTACCTACTCCTGCCTGTTCGGCATCCAGATGTATGGTTATCATTCCATCACGCTCCAGTTCATTAATGTGGTGCGCCTTCTCTAATAATACATCCGAGAAAGGAATGATACTAAACTGGAAAGGACGATTCGATTCCATAAAGACACCTTCGCCTGCCTGATCCGTCAGTTTCGCCCAGCGTACATCTGTCCGGTTAGCTGTAGATTGTGGGGTAGCGTAATAGTGGAACATCCGTTCTACCGTCGTATCATACAGTCCTATCCTACCGGACTGGTTGCGGTCGATATACGTTTCATGATCGCCACGTCCCAGATAAGATACTTGATTATAAGCATCTGCCATGCGGAAGGTCAGCCCCAGACGAGCCATCGACTTCACCATCGCCGTATCCGGCTGGAAGGTGGTGCGAACCTTCAATGCCCCGTTCTTGTCGAGTGCATAAACAAAATCCGCCATTCCTACTTTCTGTCCTTTCCCATTAAGAATCTCAGCACGGACCGTTGCCGATGTCTTTTCTTCTTTCAGTGATACCACTTTCTGTGTCAGGTTATTCAAACCGGCCTTGCGCCACAGACGGGTTCCGTTCCTATCCCGGTTATCATTATCCGTAGCCGGACGGAACAGGCTCAAAGTGATTGGTGCAGCCAGCAATTCCTTTCCATCCAAAGTCAGGGAAGAAAGTGCCCCGGTATTCTTGTCCACAACGAAAGCTGTTTCTCCCGCCTTCTGCGGACGATAAGCCGTCGTATTCTTATTACCGGCAAGTACAAACTGGTCGTATGCCACTTCCCAGTCGGTATCCACTAGCGGAACGGCCTCTTTGCGGCTCCAGCTTAGATTCAGATAGGCTTCCCGAACAGTATTCGGAAGTTTGACGGCACCCAAAGTGACATCTACCGTAGCGTGCGGCTCGCAGTCTACTTCCTTCGTGCCTTCGGCAAGTACGGTTCCATCCTCCCCTTTCACATTCCAACGCAGGATATATTCATTCAGATTAGAAAAGTCATACCAGTTCTTTATGCAGACTTTCAGATTCTTCCGGTCTGACAAAGTCGCTTTGATGTTCTGATATATTTTCTTCACTTCGAGTAGATGCGGATGCGGTTCACGAACAGCATTCACCAGACCGTTGCCACAGAAATTACCGAAGCTGGGGATTCCTTCCGGTCCGTAATCGCCTCCATAAGTCCAGTACCATTTTCCGTCTTTGTCTATTTCACGGAAGTTCTGATCCACCCAGTCCCAAATGCAGCCACCTTGTGCCATCGGTTCATTTTCAAAGACATCCCAGTATTCTTTCATTCCACCGCAACTATTGCCCATTGCGTGCAGATATTCGCAGAGTATGAAAGGACGATAAATATCCTTCTTACCCACGTATGCCTTAATTTCGTCCACACTGCGGTACATACGGCAGTAGATGTCCGTGTTGTAATTCAGTTCGGCACGTTCATATTGCACGGGACGGCCTTTCTCTACCGATTTCAGCCAGTCGTAAGTACACTCGAAGTTGATACCGTTGCCGGCTTCATTGCCCAGTGACCAGATCACGATAGCCGGATGATTCTTGGAACGTTCGTACATACGGTGTGTACGGTCCATGTGAGCGGTCAGCCAAGTACTGTCTTTGGCAAGGGAGGCAGGCCCGTATCCCATGCCATGCGATTCGATATTCGCCTCATCAATCATATACAGCCCGTAGCGGTCGCAAAGCTGATACCAGTACGGATGAGTCGGATAATGTGAGTTACGCACCATGTTGATATTATGCTGTTTCATCAGGCGGATATCCTGTTCCATCAGTTCTTTGCTTACGGTACGTCCCAGTTGCGAATGTTCGTGACGGTTCGTCCCTTTCACCAGCACCGGAACACCGTTAATACAGAAACGTCCGTCCTTGATTTCCGAAGTACGGAAACCGACTTCACAACCGGTCAGTTCGGTTACTTTTCCTTGCGCATCTTTTAATTCGAGTACCAAGGTATAAAGGTTAGGATGCTCCGCATTCCATGCTTTTACTTCTGCAATCTTCTTCTCATCGAAAGCGATAAAGTTACTCAGTCCACGGGACTTGATGTTAATGGCATCCTGCAATACTGCCTTTCCGGAAGCATCCTTCAGTGTATAAGCGATGGAGCTGGCAGTAGCAGAAGGACCTTCCACCGTCACTTCCAGATTGAAGATACCTTCTTTGTATTTCTCTTTATCAAGGGAAGCACTTACTTTATAGTCAGCAATATACTGTTTGGGAGTGCTATACAGATAAACATCCCGTTCGATGCCACTCAGACGCCACATATCCTGACATTCCAGATAAGCACCCGAACTCCAGCGATATACTTCCAGAGCTACCACATTCTCTCCTTCACTCAGTACATCGGTAATGTCCCATTCGGCAGCCGTCTTCGATCCCTGATTATAGCCAAGCAACTTTCCGTTCACCCATACATAATAGAAAGAGATCACTCCTTCGCAGCAAAGCACTACCCGACGTCCTTTCCAGTCGGCAGGCACCTTAAACGTGCGACGATAGGAACCTACTTCATTCTCAGCAGATGGAACCAATGGCGGATTCTTCTTGAAGTTGAACATCTTGTCGTCAAACTCATAAGTTTCGTTGACATAGATAGCTGTTCCGTAGCCTTGCCGTTCCCAGTTGCCGGGAACATTAATATCCGCCCACCCTCCGGTATAATAAGAGGGCTGGTAAAAGTCCTTCGGACGGTTGTCCGGGTTCTTCACCCAGTTAAATTTCCACTTCCCGTTCAGACTCATATAATAAGGAGACTGTTCATATCCTCCCGGCTTTTCAATATCGGAAGCGTCGGCGTAAGGCCATACATAGGTATGAGGAGCGAGTTTATTCAGTCCTACCGCATACTGGCTCTGCCACTCCGGCAAAGGCTGTTTCTGAGCCGAAGCGAAGGTAGCAGTCAGTGCTGCCATCAAGATTAAAAACGTTCGTTTCTTTAATTTCATCATTATTATATTGTTTTTTGGTGACTGGTTATTCAATGATCAGTTCATCGAAACATACTCTTGATTCTTGTCCGGGACGTACATGATTTGCCGGACATTCTCCCGCTCCTTCCGTTGTCACCCGCACATAACGGGCAACGGTTCCTCTCATATCTATCGACAGGTCTTCGATGAAAGTTCCTTCACGGAATATCTCTTCGGGAGTATATTCCAATTCGTTGATATCCCGATAAGTCGCATTATCGTCCGACACGGCTACCCGGATTGATTTCGGTTTGTGCACTCCCATTCCATAGTTAGTGATACAACCGATTGTCAGCGTATTCATTTTCTCCTTTTGCAACAGATCGACGGTGAAGGAAATACGGTCGCTACTTCCCCAACTACACCATTCAAAGTCCGTTTGCTTCAGACTTCCTCTGACTCCGTTGTTCAGGACAGCTTCATTCACTTTATTACCCAGCAACGGTTTTGCCGTAGCCTTGTTCCAGTGTACCGGAAGCGTCAGTCTTTTCCCCATCTGCTGTCCATCGGCAAACGTTGCGGCATTGACTGTTTGAGCTTCTTTTACCAACAATGGTTGTTCATAGAGCGGTGAAGCGGCGGTCGGCTCGCTTCCATCCATTGTATAACGGATTTCCACATCCGGACGGACACATTCCAGTTTTACTTTCAGTGCTCCGTCTTCCGGTCTCACGGTATGCTGTATGTTGTACATCGAACGGGCATACACTATCCCTTTGGCTGCGAGATGTTCATTAAACGAATCCATGCCTTTCAGGAACGAAGTCCAGTCTTTCTTTTCCGGTTGTGTCCATGCCACTTCCGCCAATGCCGCCAGGCGTGGGAATACCAGATAATCCACATCCTCCGGCTTATTACAGAACTCTGTCCACATACAAGCCTGTACGCCCATCAGCAAATCCGCATATTCCGGTTTCCAGTCTTTCTGAACCGGCTCATAGTCATACACATCTTTCAGCGTATTATTGCCGAAATACGTCAGCGGCTCAAACCACTGCGGTCCTTGATAACGAATCAGGTACATGATGCGTGCGGGAGTCATGATGAAGCGATGTCCCTTCTCGGCAGCCTTCAGTGCAGCCTGTCCGTATCCCTGCCAACCCAGAATAATGGCATCGTCCGGCAAAAAGCTACTGTTCGTCAGCTCATCCCAGCCTATCACCTCGCGCCCTTTGCTACGTACATATTCGCTCATCCGATTCATGAAATAACCTTGCAAATCCTCTTCATTGGCAAGCTTCTCCTTTTTCATCCGTGCCTGACACAGCGGGCATTTCTCCCAATAAGTTTTACGGGCTTCATCGCCACCGATATGGATATATCGGGAAGGGAACAATTCCAGAATCTCATCCATCACATCCTGAAGAAAGGCATAGACACTGTCATTTCCGGCACAATAGATGATCTCGGAATTTCGTCCTCCCAAACCGGGGAGCACTCCGATATATTCCTTCACTACCGGACAAGCTAAATGAGGATAAGCTGCCAATGCCGAATTACTGTGTGCCGGCATATCGATTTCCGGTACCACTTCAATCTGACGTTCAGCCGCATAAGCCACCATTTCCTTTATTTCTTCCTGTGTGTAGAAACCTCCTACCGGAGTGGGTTCTCCGGGTTCCGGATTCCGCCGGGCAGGAAAAGGCAGGTCCGTACGATCCACTCTCCATGCACCTACTTCCGTTAAACGGGGATATTTCTTGATTTCCACACGCCAGCCGTTATCATCTGTCAGATGAAAGTGAAGCGTGTTTATTTTGAGCATTGCCATACAATCGATAATGCGCAATACATTCTCTTTGGGAATAAAGAAGCGTGACGCATCCAGCAATAACGCACGGTAACCAAAACGCGGTTCGTCCTGAATACTCACTGCCGGAATACTCCATTTTACTTTTTTATCCGACACTTCCTCTTTTTCGATGGATGCCGGAAGCAACTGGCGAATGGTCTGCAAAGCATAAAAGAATCCTTTTGCATCCGATGCTTCGATAATAATTTCTTTCGGAGACACTTGCAGCGTATATGCCTCACTTTTCAAGGTTGCATCCGTCTGGAAACGAACATTTCCCTTTTCCGCATCGCCTACCGTCAACTTCGGAGTAAAGCCTGCCGCACGGGTAAACAAAGCTATAAAGCTGCGTGCCACTTCCGCCTGCTCCTCATTCTCTACGGCAAATACCGTTTTACCGGAGAAAAGGTAGTTCCCGCTGCCCGGCACTATTTGCGCCGGGCGTGGAACCAAGGGTATGTCATGTGTCAAGTTAGTATCGCTACATCCGGCTACTATCGAAGATAGAAAGCCTATCAGTAATATTAAAATCGTTCTTGTCATTGTATTATTCGGGGGTTATTCCTTGTCCCTTTCCGGAGAAAAGCGGACGGGATCATTATATTGTTCCTGTAGTTTCAGCAATTCGTCTTTCAGTTCCTTTACTACCGGTTCATACTCAGCCTCACCGTAGAGGTTGTGCATTTCCGACGGGTCTGCCTGCATATCATACAGTTCCCACCAGTTGATATCATTATAGAAATGAATCAGTTTATAGCGTTCCGTACGTACGCCATAGTGACGTTTCACCATGTGTTCGGCAGGATATTCATAGAAGTGGTAATACAGAGACTTTCTCCAGTCCTTCGGATGCTCACCCTTCAACAGAGGCAGCAGTGATACTCCGTGGATATCTGCGGGAATTTCCGCTCCTGCCAGTTCAAGGAAAGTAGGTGCATAGTCGATGTTCTGTACCATTTCGGTAATATCTCCCCTGCGGTCGAAACCTTTCGGCAGACGCATGATAAGTGGTGTGCGCATAGATTCTTCATACATGAAACGCTTGTCGAACCAACCGTGTTCGCCCATGTAGAAACCCTGATCGGAAGTATAAACTACCAGTGTATTGTCCAGCAACCCTTTTTCCTTCAGATAGTCGAGCACACGTCCTACGTTATCATCAAGAGACTTCACGGTTTTCATGTAGTCGCGCATATAACGCTGGAACTTCCAGTTGGCCAGTTCTTTTCCTGTCAGATTCTGTTTGTAGAAATCATCGATAATCGGAGCATAGAACTTGTCCCATGCGGCACGCTGTCCTTCGTCCATGCGTCCGAGGAATCTTTCATAAAGTGATCTCAGGCGTGATTTCTCATTCGGACGAAGCATCTTCAGGTCGTAAATCATATCCATGTCCTTCACGATACTCATTTCCTGAGCAGCCGCAGCAGGGCGACCTTCATAGTCGTCAAAGAAATTATCCGGCAACGGGAATGTCTTGTCCTCGTAGAGAGCAAGGTTACATGTATCCGCCATCCAGTTACGGTGAATCGCCTTGTGATGAATCAGCAGGCAGAACGGTTTCTCCGGATCTCGCTTGTTTTCCATCCAGTCGATAGCGTCATCGGTAATCAGATTCGTGATATATCCGTGTTTCTGGATGGTATCATTATCTTGTGTAATAAAGGCAGGATTATAGTAATCCCCCTGTCCGGGTACTATCTGCCAGTAATTAAATCCGGATGGCAAACTTTCCAGATGCCATTTGCCGACCAGCGCAGTCTGATAACCTACCTTTTGCAGCAGCTTCGGGAATGTCTGTTGAGAACTGTCGAATACGCAAGTCGTATTATCGTAGAATTTATTGGCACAGCTATGCTTACCCGTAATCATACAGGCACGGCTGGGACCGCTTAATGAATTGGCAACGAAGCTTTGAGTAAAACGTACACCATCCGCCGCAATGCGGTCAAGATTCGGAGTTTCCATGTAGCGGGTGTCATAGCAGCTCATCATCTGGGCTGTATGGTCGTCTGTCATAATATAGACGATGTTCAGCGGCTTTTGTTCTGTCGTTTTCTGCTTGTTTGTACAAGATGCAAGGGAGGCAACGGCGGCTACTCCTGCCAAAGAATAGAACAAGTTTGATTGCAGGTTTTCCATAATGATTAATTTATTTAGATTACATGGCAAAGATAGGGAAGATATGTAAAAAGTATGTCTACAAATAGCTAATGTATTTACAAAATTCTCTATTTCCACCCGAATTAGCAGTAAATGCCGGAAGTAAATCGCTGTTGCACGATGGCCTTCCGGCATTGAACTTATTTCATACTATTGAAAACGGTTCGTCAATATGACAGATTAATAGAACTGGTAGAACTTACCAGGAATTGAGACTTTATAGTCTCTATTCACAAGTTCATTCGCTTCCCGTTTATAGTTATCATTTACATAGAAACGAATCCAGTCTATTATCATTCTTGGTCCTTCTGTTGCATAATTTGCAGGATTAATTGACTTCAGTTCAGTATCCCAACCTGCCGGAAGTTCAGAAGAAACACTATTACCTTCTCCGAACAAGTCCATTCGCATTACTAAATAAAGACCTTTCGCTCCAACTGATGTTCCCGTAGAAGCTTTGGTAAAAGGCCATGAATCCAACATATCCCTTGTGACTTCCAAGGTTGTAGAACCATTAATACCTAACTTTATTGTATTTTCATCGACTAGTTCGACCCAATAAATATTATAATCTTCTACTTTAGGAATAGCAGATACTACGCTCTTCGCATCACTGACAACCTCTCCCCTCACCGATTGGGTGATTGCAGAGCCGGAAACATTCTTAAGTATACAGATTGATTGCTTAGCTTCTTTACATGTAGTAGCAGTTGCTGGATTCTTCACCTCTATCATCGGTACAAATCCTGTTCTATTACCTCCTAAACGAACTTTCATTTCAATACGCATACCCGGATATATACGTGTAACATTTTGTGCCCACATCTGCCCTAAAGACTTACAGCAATGTATTCCTGCTGTTCCATAATTAGTACCTTCTACACCTACACAAATATTCAATTCACCTTCATCAGTAACTTTTGCGTATTTGGTCCAATCAATCTTTAAAACATTTCCTCTATTGGCATCCGTTGCATTACCTAATTTTTGATAATCTCCCGATGTTGAATTTTTATGGAACTCAATAGCATAATCAAACTTCCACTGACTGCCCAATTCGGCATTCGGATGTGCTGTTCCTTCGTCCATCTTAGCTGTTTCTTTACCCGTAAACCAGTCATCATCATAAGAAACAAACATGATGTTCGGATTCTCATATACAGTAGTCATATCATACAAATCAGGATCAGCCATTGATTCCAGGTCTGTCATAGTAATAGTCAATGCAGGAGCAGTCATCGGATTGGAAGAAGAATTACTTTTCAGATTCAATACCAACTGCAAGTCGCCTGTCATTTCATAGTCCTGTTTGATAGTCACAGCAGCACTTTTGACCGAAGTTCTTCCTGCAGGAATAGTTAAAGTAGAAGGTAGATTGTCATACCTGCCCTCTTCCCCTTCCTTCGGAGTAATAGTGACTTCGAGTGGCACAGAACTCGGTTTGTCTACTTTGGCAACCAATACAAACTTACCGCCTTCTGTCACCACATTTTCTGTATTATTTTCCAGAGACATGGATATCCGATAATAATCAGATACCTTGATTCCCTGACTGGAATTAGCCATCTTATAACCACGTGCGAAAGCAACAAACTCCATCGTAGTAGTACCAACTAATCCGGAAGTCTTAACCGGAAAATCCACCTGAATCTGCTTCTCTCCTTTCGGGAAAGTAACAATACTACTAAATGGTTCGAACACATTCGCTACATCTTCCGTTCCGGCTTTTGCCGTAAAGTAAATATCGAAATCTTCGTTAGCTACCACCTCATTACCATCAGCATCTGGTTCCACTTTAATATCTACTTTCAAGTGTTCTCCCATCACAAACGCCTTTTCATTGATGCTCATTGTCAAAGGTACAGCTTCCGGCAGAGGACGATACTTGGTCTCATCCTCACATCCTGTCAAACCGATGGTCAACAAACATACCGGAAGTATTTTATATAATATGTTCTTCATATCTTTATCTATCTAATTATCATAAATGAATCTTGTTCCATTCTCCTATTTCCGTTGCCAGCCCGGATTCTGTTTCAACTCATGATTCAACGATATCTCACTCGGAGGTACCGGCAACAGGTAATCGCGGTTAGCATCAAACTGATAGCCTCTCGGAAGAAGTTCCTTCTGTGGGTCGAGCCAGCCGTCTGTAGTCAGAATCGTTTTCAAGTCCGCTGCGTTTTTAGGATCGAATGCTTTGTACAATACACCGTCTGTACCAAAATAAGCACCGGTTCCACGTTTTCCCTGAATCAGTTTATGAGCTCTCCAACGCATCAAATCATCAAGACGAAAACCTTGCAAAGCTAGTTCTGCACGTCTTTCCCTACGGATTTCCTGCAAATTGGCAGAAATGGTATAACCAAAATCGGTGAAATTAGGATCGATTTCAGACGGGTCTTTGTACGTCACCCCAGCGCGCTCTCGCAATGGTTTTAAAGTTTTTTCCAAAACAGCAGGAGTACATTTTCCCAATTCTTCCGCAGCTTCCGCATAAGCCAGCAGAGCTTCCGCATAACGGATCACCGGAAGAGACGTCTCGCCCTGACCGCTTACATATGTAGTATCGATACTCATACGGATGTGATAACCGGTAGCATTACGCGCAGGACCGCCTTCAGTCAGATAAGGGGGACGAACTATCTGTTTGTTCTCTTCCGAATATTCCTCTACCAGCATCGCTTTCGATTTTGATTCCGGTGAGGTTGACTTAAACTTACAATTTGAATGCATAACCGTCGCCAGCAAACGTCCGTCACGGCCTTTAAAAGTCAAATTGAAATCTTTAAAAATGCCGTCAGCAGGATTGATAGGTGTTCCGTCAGCATTCAAGTAATTATCAACCAACGACTGAGATAAACCTGCCGGTCCGCTGTTATCTACATAACCCGCTCCCAGATTACTGCTCAGATTATGAATCACACCATCTGCTATCGAATATTTCTTCCAAAATACAACCTCTGTCATATCCGACAGGTCTTTCGAGTTGAATATATGCGCATAAGCATCTTCTATATTCACTGCATTCTTATCGGTAGCTTTTGTGTTCAAAGCAAGTCCCATACCAAACAGTTCATCGCCCAGTGTCAGCACCTGTCCCAGTAAGTCTGCCGATTTATCTTCAGCAGCGGCAAAGTCTGTTCCTTTGTGATATTTCTCCCAGGTACCTTCATAAAGGGCCACTCTCATAGCCATAATAATAGCGGCCTCCTTACACACTCTCAAACCTTTATACTGGCTACGCGAGTGAAGTAATCCCTTAGCTGTATTCAGATCGTCAAGAATAAACTGCGCCACTGCGGAACGGTCACGCGGAGGAATCTGCAAACCGCCGACAGTTGCATTGCCGTCCCAGAATCTATCCATCACAGGAATACTTCCAAATCTGGTCAGCAAATAAAAATGCCAGTATGCACGGAAAAAATAAGCCTCACCTTTCATTGAAAGTACATCTTTCGTCTCTTCTGTTTCCGGCACTTTATAGTATTCAAAGAAATAATTCACATTACGCAGGTTCTGATATCCTTTCTGCCATTCCGTAGTACCTCCTCCGTTTTCCTGCAATTCTCCGTTCAGACGTTTGTCATAAACCTCCGCAACGATATTATCACTGTTCTTCTCTTCTCCACGAACTCCCATATCGTAAGTCCCGAAAGAAGGAAGTGCTATATACAAACCGTTGATATAGTTGTTCACGGCACTTGCATTGGAAAGGAATGTCTCACTATTGGGTGTTGTCAAAGGCTCTCTGTCCAGGAAGTCCGAACATGCCGACATCATGAAACTTGCCCCAACCACTAATAATACATATATTTTTTTCATCGTCATTCTCTAATTAAAAGGTGAAATCAAGTCCGAATACGAAGTTACGGTTCATCGGGTATACCATACCGTTACCATTCTGCTTCATAGGAGAAGTCAGACCCGGAGCCGTATTTTGAGCATCACCGCCAGCCGACATATTCACCTGATTCAGTGTTTCCGGATCAAATTGTTTCGGCAGTTTCGTTACGGTGAATAAGTTATCGCAAGTCACATATACTTTCAGATTGCTGATACCAATATGTTTCAGTTGTTTTTTGTTGAAGGTATAAGCAACCGTCAGATTCTTCATACGCATGTAAGCAGCGTTCAACAGATAACGTGTGGTGTTATATCCGGTATTCACCAAAAAGTCTTTGTCATCCTTCCAGCCGGTCAGACGCGGCAAGTATCCATTCGGATTCTCTGTGCTGAAATAATCGAGATGTTCTTTGAAATTGTAGTTGTTTCCACCAAACATATAGTTACTTCCGGAAATCGGAAAATCTCTCTTAGCCACACCTTGCAACAATGTAGATACTTCAAAACCTTTATATCCCAGATTCAAGTTGATACCGAACGAATATTTGGGAGTCGTATTACCAATAATCTGCAAATCTCCGTGATCAGCCAAAGTACCTTTACCACCGTCTACTCTACCATCCCCATTGGAATCGATATATTTTAAGTCACCGCGACGCCAAAGGTCATTCGACTTGAACGCTGTCAGATTTACATTTCTCAGGTAATCATCAATTTCACGGTTCGACAGGAAAAGATCGTCTGCGCGATATCCCCATATTTCACCAATATCCATACCTTCATAATAACCTTTATTGGCAGCCAGACCTGTATGATTATTGTAAATGATACCTTCAGGATTATTATACTTGGTCACGACAGCCTTGTAGTTAAATACATTGAAACCGACTCCATAGCTAAAACCACATTTCAGTTTATCATTCCAACTTACAGAAAGTTCCCAACCACGGTTACGCAAAGTGGCATTGTTCACTTTAGCACGGTCATCCGAAGCAATGCCACTGATACTTGGGATAGACTCTGCCGGACCAATCATGTCACGTGTCGTACGTTGGTAGAAATCGGCAGTTATTGACAAGCGGTTTTTTAATAACATTAAGTCAAAACCTAAGTTGGCATTATCCACTTTCTCCCAGGTGATGTATGGGCTGATCATTTTCGGAGTCTTGGCAATTGTTCCTTTGGACGCCGTGGAAGACGAAATTCCGGGCAGCAGCCAAGCGTTGGTCCCTTGTGCATCCAACGGCATTTGAGCAATGTAATCATATAGGCCTGCACCATTCTGATTTCCCAGACGACCATAAGATACACGTACTTTCAACTGAGACACAGGAAGTGCCAATTGCTGGAAATAAGGAGTGCGTGCAATATCATAACCGGCAGAGAATGACGGGAAGAATCCCCAACGGTGGCCTGGAGCAAAACGGGAAGAACCATCATAACGTCCGCTGAACTCCAGAAAATAAATATTATTGTAGTTCCAGTTCAGACGAGTATAGAATCCCATCGTAGCCCAGTGTGAACGGGCTTCACCTGCTATCACATTTCCGCTGGCATTATCAAATGAATAAATATCGTTACTCAACATACCGTCTTTATACATATATTCTTCCGAATACTCCTGCAATTCCATCTGGTAACCCGCCATTGCCTTAAAGAAATGATCTCCCCACTGGTGAGTATAAGAACTTGACAGATTAGGCGACAGATAATAATTAAACATGCTACCACGTGTGTAAGAGCCGAAATACATGTTTTTCCAGCTAATGCCCGGATAAGCAAATCCTTGTCGCTGATTAGTAGCATCGCCCGGTTTGAAAGTGCCTGCAGGAGTTTCGTACTTCTGGTCATCTTTCATTTTCAGGTTATTATTTTCAACATCAAAACGTATTTTCATTTCTCCGGTGATATCCCAACCTTCCAAAGGAGTTACGGTAGCCGAAAACGACAAGGCATCCGAAATACGGTTTCTCTGATAATTGGAATTTTTCAGATACAACATTTCATTCCAGCTAGGTATATTATATTCTGATTCAACTGGTAGTTCAGTCACCTGAGTCGGACGGTGGCTACCGATCTTATTATACAGAATCATCTGATTAGCCATTGGGCGTTTGATCATCTGCAAAGTAATATTGTTATTCAGGTTGAAGCGCAGCCAGTCACTTGTCTTAAACTGTAACTTGGTATTCAGGTTATATTTACTCAGATCATCCTGTACCTTATCCAGCAAACCTTCCTGATAGGTATATCCCATACCAATATAATAGTTTACTTTATCAGAACCTCCCTGCACGCTCAAATTGTGAGAATGGCGGACAGATTTGTCTTTGAAATAATATTCAAACCAGTCTGTATTACCGTATTGATTATAATAAGCACCTGCCCAGTCATCACCGGTGGTATTCGCTTCAATCCCCGGGAACTCAGCCGAATAAGGATTCTGCATAAATCCCTTAATCTTCTCAATTGTCTTATCCGAAATCTTTTGCAAACCGGATGAAGCTCCTCCATTATCATACTGTTGGTTATTATACGCAGCGTATTCCAACGCATTCATCATTTTAGGCATATTGATAGGTGCACTGAAACCTACCGTGCCACGATAAGTAACACTGGCTCTTTCTTTTTTACCGCTCTTCGTTGTTACTAGAACCACACCATAAGCAGCACGCGCACCATATACAGCAGAAGCAGAAGCATCTTTCAGTACACTGATACTGGCAATATCGGCCGGGTTCACATTCTGCATGCTCTGCTCCACTCCATCCACCAATACATAAGGCTCGCCACCGTTAATAGAACCGATACCGCGAATACTGAATTTAATATCGGCACCGATTTCACCACCGACACCACCGCCTACTGCATCCGAAGCAAAGTTCAAACCGGCTATATTACCTTGCAAAGCACTGGTAACATCCGTCACAGGACGATTCACAATCGCGTCATCTTTCAATGTAGCGACAGCTGCCGTAATGGTATTTCTTTTTTGTGTATCCATACCTACCACCACAACTTCATCCAGCACCTTAGCATCTTCCTTCATCACCAGTCTGTTACCTTCCTGTTTAGTGACTTTTACCTGCAATGGGGCATATCCCACATATGTAACAGAAAGAGTGCTTCCTACTTTTCCTTGAATAGAGAAATTACCGTCAATATCTGTAATCGTTCCTCCGGTTACACCTTTTACCATGACTGTAGCACCGATAATAGGTTCTCCCATTTCGTCTACCACCTGTCCCTTTATCAATTTTTGTTGTGCCAACGCACCCAGAGGAAATAATAACAGGAGCATCAGAAACAGAACAAAGCGTTCTTGTTTTCTCACGAACTTCTTTTTTTCCATAATATTATATTTACTAATTAAGATTCTATTTTATTCTACAGTAGGATTGGCATAGTAATCAAGCTCTTCTTTCACTGCTTTCAACAAAGACATCTCATGCGTCACGTCTACGTCTGTAGCCAAGTCCCAGCTCATGATTCCTCCAAAACCATTCTCGCACACATATTGTGTCTTCTGGCGAATCGTATTCTGGCTGTTGAGCGTATAGTTCTTTCCTTCATAACTCCATGTGTCTGCAGAAGTATTAGTCAGGTTACCCTTACCGACAAGATCAAAATAAGCAGCCTGCTCGCCGGCAGTACCCGTAGTCCCGTAGAAAGGTACTCCCATGACCAGTTTATCCTGAGGTATTCCATAATCGACTGCAGCTTTACCATCCGATTTGAAACGTTCCATAGAGAAAAGTTCTACTGAAGGTCCATAGCATTGCAACGAGATAAAATCGACTGCTGCAATAGCTTCCGCACTTATTTTGTAAGAAACAGGATGTAGGGATACGGTCAAAAATACATCTTTCCCCAATACTTCACGCAATTGTACGATGGCTTTACTGTAATTGGATAAATCAGTACCTGAATAAGCCCATTCAAAGTCGAGGTCCGCACCATCCAGATTATATTGCTCGATCACCTTCTTTACGTTATTGGCAAAGTTAGTACGGGCAGTTGCGTTGCCGACCATTTTCAACCATTCGCCGCCAGCAATACCCAAACGTATCTTCCGGTCACCTGCCTGTCCATTCAAGGCAGTACGAATCTGCTCCAGACGAATAGCCCATGTATGCGAGTCCTTACCAGGTTTTGCAGCGTCATCATATTTCCAGTAAGCAAGTGTTTTCGTGTTATTCCAATTATCAAAAGAGATGGGATTTCTTCCTAATGTACCCATCAGCAGACTGTTCACAAATGTTTCATCCAGATAACCTTTTAGGTTCTCTCCCATCACAAAGTCAGCACGGGTATTAGGAACCGAAGCAGGCAGAGAGCCTGTAAAGTCAGTGGCAGTATTGTTCGTATCTATATATAACTTGGCAGCGCCACCATCATAAGTCACCGCTACATAATGCCATGCTCCTGATTTCAATGCGCTATTCGTCACTGTGGCCGTAGCACTTCCGACAGTCAGTTTCAGATTACCTTCCGTTGCTCCCAACTGGAAAGCGATGACAACAGAACCGCCGTCTACCTTTTTAAACAAGCAAGCTCCGTCCACCCACTCGCTGACATATATATAAGTACCGAATGTGAATTTCTTGAATGCTCCGTCCGGTGAATGCAACAGACCGTCGCCGGCGTTCATCTTGCCGGTACCATCCAATTTGAGTACTCCGTTGCGTCCATTATAAGAAGCAGCATACGTTGCTGCCCCTGTAAGTGTTGCATCATTCACGGGTAAGTCAAAAGTCAAATCACCGTCAGCATAAGGACGTGCCGTCAGATAAATCAAATCGTTGCAAGCACCCATACTTGCTCCCGAAATTCGATTCGTTTCAAAAAAATCACCACGGATATAAGAACAGTTGATAAATGTTTTATCTGTAGGATCAGGATCATCGGGTTCTTCAGTTTCGCCCGGTTTTCCCGTAACTGAACCTTCGGGAGGAGTACCGGTAGGAACATCTACCCATTTTGTGTCTTTGCAAGCTGTCAACATTCCAAAAAGGAAGAGACAAAGAAATAGGAATTTGCTTCTCATAAGTTTATTAATTAAGATTACCTTTTATATAAGTAGCGAAGTCTTTCCTGACATTCACTGCCACAAATTTAGGTTATATCTAAGATTTAAGATGTTCGATTTTGGCTATGATTCTTCCAAAAATGTCTAAAATAGTCCATTTTATCGCATTTTTCGAGGTCAACAGACATTATCAGACAACTTTCGAGACAAAAAAAGAAAGGCGGCAATATCCGTTTCCGAATATCTCCGCCTTTCATTAACTCTAATTACCCGAATATACTCATGATACTATATTCTCTCTTAAAAACTCTTCCGCCCGTGCCAACGTCTCCGGCTTGCCGATATCAATCAGTTCCAGCTTTTCCGTAAGATAACCGCAATAATCCGTTTGCCCGCAGGTAGCCAGATAAAAGTCCATAATAGAGAACTTGCCTTCCCAGCACGGCACTTCCATCAACTGGAAGACAGCAGGCGAAAAAACATGGATACCGCTAAAGGCATACTCTCTATACAGCGACTCATCATATAGGAAACCTTCGGGCCTCACCTGTCCCGTATCTTTGTTGATCCATCCGCGCAATCTTCGTTCCACATCAAAAAGCAGATAACGGGAAGTTTTACGGCGACTGGCGAGCAAGGTAGCTACACTTCCGTTCCGCAAATGAAAGTCATACAGTTCTTTCAGATTCATATCCGAAAGAATATCCACATTATGCACAAGGAAGGGTTCATCGGAATTTTCAAAGAATCGACGGGCTTTTCTGATTCCTCCCCCCGTATCGAGCAGCAGGTCCCGTTCGTCGGAAATATGCAACGTCAGTCCGAAATCATTGTTAGCTTTCAGAAAATCAATAATCTGCTCACCGAAATGATGGATATTAATCACTATTTCGGTAAAACCGGAAGCTTTCAGTTTCAAAATCACATGCTCCAGCATCGGACGTCCGGCCACGGGAACAAGGGCTTTGGGCATCGTATCGGTCAGTGGTTTCAGCCGGCTACCCAACCCGGCTGCAAATATCATTGCTTTCATTACACAGTTGCCTCAAAAGTACGTTCTATATTCTGTTCGCGGTGCACCAGCTCCACTTTCACGCCAAATTTGCGGTTCAGGTGCTCTGCCAGATGCTGCGCCGAATAAACCGAACGATGTTGCCCTCCGGTACAGCCGAAGCAAACGGACAAATTACTGAAGCCACGTTCCATATATCGCTTCACCGAAGCATCTACCAACGCATAGACAGAGTCGAGGAAACGGAGAATTTCACCATCTTCTTCGAGAAAACTGATCACCGGTTCGTCCAGTCCCGTGAAAGGTTTGTAGCGTTCGTACTTACCGGGATTGTTCACGGCACGGCAGTCAAAGACATAACCGCCGCCATTACCGGTAGGATCATCGGGAATCCCTTTCTTATAAGCAAAACTCATCACTTTGACGGTAAGCTGCCGTTTCTTGAGATCGTCGGTGAATTGCTTGAGTTCGGTAAGTTCGCGTAGCACATTGCAAAGATACGGGTATTCAGGGTACGCCTCTTTGAGCAAGTCACGCAGGTTCTGGATAGCAAAAGGAACACTCTGGATAAAATGAGGTTTCTTCTCAAAATACCCCCTGAAACCGTAAGCTCCGAGCACTTGCAACGTGCGGAAAAGAACAAAATGACGAAGCTGACTATAGAAATAGGGCTCGTCGATAGGCTGATATTTGCGCAGGGCATCGATATACTCCTTCAGCAATTCCTGACGGAGACTATCGGGATACTTCGCCTTTGCCTGCCACAGGAAAGAAGCGACATCATAATAGAACGGCCCTTTTCGTCCGCCCTGAAAGTCGATAAACCACGGCTCACCGTCTTTGATCATCACATTGCGGCTCTGAAAATCGCGGTACATAAAAGTAGCGGAAGAACTGCGCAGCAGCACATCACTCATCTTCTGAAAGTCGTCCTCCAGTTTATCTTCCTGAAATTCCATGCCGGTAGCCTTAAGGAAACAATATTTGAAGTAATTCAAATCCCAAAGGATAGAACGCTGATTGAACTCCGGCTGCGGATAACAACGGGAAAAGTCGAAGCCGTCGGCTCCGGCAAACTGTATGGCAGGAAGCAAACGGACCGTCTTGCGGAGCAACTCTTTTTCCTCTTCGGAAAATACGCTGGTAGCACGTCCTTTCTCGATTGCATGAAACAAAAGGGTATCTCCCAAATCTTCCTGAAGATAGTAACTCTTATTTTCGGAAACGATATGAACTTCGGGTACAGGCAGGCCGGACTTGCGGAAATGGGCTGCCATATAAAGGAAAGCATCATTCTCCTCGACAGACGTGCCACATACGCCGATCAGGGTTTTCGCACCTGTCAGCCGGAAGTAGCGGCGGTTGGAACCGGAAGATGGTAATTCTGTTATATTCTCTGCGGGAACTCCCGTATATTCCTGATATAGTTTCTGTAGTTCTTCGGTAATCATAGTCGTACATTTTCGAGCAAAGATAAAGATTATAGATAAATTAATATCATCTTTGCTCAAAACTCTATATCATTTTATTCAATATTCATCCGAATGTATTATCTTTGCTTCTGTTTACTCGACCTAATTCAATGAAAGCAAGACTCTATATCGTCCTATGCATCGCATTTATCACACAAATGGCCGGTGTCCTTCCTTTACAGGCGGGGCATTACTATTACAAGCAGATTTCTCTGAAAGAAGGACTACCTTCCACCGTCCGGTGTATCCTTACGGATGAACAGGGATTCGTGTGGATAGGCACCCGCTCCGGTCTGGGACGGTTTGACGGCCACGAACTGAAGAAATACATCCATCACGCAGACGATCCGCATTCGCTGCCTCACGACCTCGTCCTTCAGATTGCAGAAGACGAACAATACAATATCTGGATCTTGACTGATAAAGGGGTGGCACGCTACCAACGGCAAAGTGACGACTTCTACCTGCCAACCGACGAAAAAGGAAAGAACATCACCGCATATTCCACCTGCCCTACCCCAGAGGGGTTATTATTCGGAGCCAAAAACAAAATTTACTTTTACAGCTACCGGGACGGTTCTTTCCGCCTGCTGCAGGAATTCGACCAGACACCGGATTTCAGAAACTTCAATATCACGATACTCAGCCTTTGGGATGAAGAAACTGTACTCTGTTGCAGCCGCTGGCAAGGGCTGCTCCTGCTCAACCTGAAAACCGGAGCATACAGCCGCCCGCCTTTCGACTGCGGAAAGGAGATTATGAGCATGATCATCGACTCGAAGAACCGGATATGGATTGCCCCCTACAATAACGGGCTCTACTGTTTCGACCGGAACGGAAAACAACTGGCATCATACACTACCCGCAACTCCTCGCTGAGCAACAATGTCATACTCAGTCTTGCCGAACGGGAGAACAAACTATGGATCGGAACGGACGGAGGCGGTATCAACATCCTCGAACCGGAAACCGGACAGCTTTCCCTGCTGGAACACATCCCCGGCAGAGACAACTATTCGCTCCCCGCCAACTCCATCCTCAGCCTCTACAACGACCGTAACAACAATATATGGGCAGGAAGTATCCGGAACGGACTGATCAGCATCCGCGAAGTGTCAATGGTGACCTACACGGACGTAGTGCCCGGCAACGACCGTGGACTAAGCAACAACACCATCCTCAGCCTCTATCAGCAGTCCGACGATAAAATATGGATCGGAACAGACGGAGGCGGAGTCAACCTTTTCAATCCTCTCACGGAGAAGTTCACCCATTATCTCTCTACGTGGGAAGACAAAGTGGCATCTATCTGTCAGTTCACTCCCGACAAACTACTGATCTCGCTCTTCTCACAGGGAGTGTTCGTCTTCAATCCGTCTACCGGAGAGAAACAACCGTTCACAATCATTGACGACGAAACGACCACCCGCCTCTGCAATCGGGGAAAAGCGGTCAACCTGTATCAAAACAGCCCCGACAACGTGCTGCTGCTCGGCGACCACGTCTATCAATACGACCTGCACAAACGCACTTTCCGGATTGCCACCGAACAGGAGGGACAGGACATCATCGGCGCTCTTCTGCCCATCACCAATCACGAAGACTATACCTATCTCAACGATACGAAACGTATCTACCAACTGGACAAACGGAACAACCGCCTGACGTCTCTGTTCCGTTGCTTCAACGATACGGTCATCAATTCCGTTGCGCGTGACGAATACGGAGACTTCTGGATAGGGAGCAACTATGGACTGATCCACTATAATCCCGCTACCAAAGTACGTACTCCCTTTACCACCACGCTATTCACGGAAGTAACGCTCATCGTGTGCGACCAACAGGGAAAAGTATGGTTCGGAACGAATGACATGCTTTTCGCATGGCTCATCAAAGAAAAGAAATTCGTACTGTTCGGCGAATCGGATGGTGCCATTCAAAACGAATATCTTTCCAAACCCCGTCTGCTGAGCAGCCACGGAGATGTCTACATGGGCGGCGTCAAAGGACTGCTGCATATCAACAGCAATCTGCCGCCGGCTACTTCCGAGCTGCCCAAACTGCAATTATCGGATGTCATCGTCAACGGAGAATCCGTCAACAATGAACTGTGCGGTGACCCGACCGGAATTTCCGTTCCCTGGAACAGTAATATAAGTATCCGTATCATGTCCAAAGAAGAGGATATCTTCCGGCAGAAAGTGTATCGGTATCAGATAGAAGGGCTGAACGACCAGCAGATCGAATCGTACAACCCGGAACTGGTCATCCGCTCGCTTCCGCCCGGTGATTATCAGATTATGGCTTCCTGCACAGCAAAGGACGGCAGCTGGATTCCCAGTCAGCAGATACTGGAACTGACCGTACTCCCTCCCTGGTACCGCACATGGTGGTTCACGCTGGGCTGTGCCTTGTTAGTAACCGGAATGATTGTCGAAACTTTCCGGAGAACACTGAAACGAAAAGAAGATAAGTTGAAATGGGCCATGAAGGAGCACGAGCAACAGGTGTACGAAGAAAAAGTACGTTTCCTGATCAATATCAGCCACGAACTGCGTACTCCACTGACACTGATCCACGCTCCGCTCAGCCGCATATTGAAGTCCTTATCCCCGGCAGATACCCAATACCTGCCGCTGAAAGCGATTTACCGGCAGTCTCAGCGAATGAAGAATCTGATCAACATGGTGCTCGATGTGCGCAAGATGGAAGTGGGAGAAAGCAAACTGCTCATACAGCCTCACCCGCTCAACGAATGGATCGAACATGTATCGCAAGATTTCGTCAGCGAAGGGGAAGCAAAGAATATACAGATTCATTACCGGCTCGATCCACGCATCAAAATAGTGAGTTTCGATAAGGACAAATGTGAAATCATTCTGAGTAATCTGCTGATCAATGCACTGAAACACAGCCCGCAAGACACGGAAATCACCATCACTTCGGAACTGCTTCCCGAAGAAAAAAGAGTACGCATCTCCATTACCGACCAAGGTTGCGGATTGCAGCAGGTAGACACACAGAAGCTCTTCACCCGTTTTTATCAGGGCATGGGCGAACAGAGCGGAACGGGCATCGGCTTGTCTTACTCCAAGATTCTAGTGGAACTGCACGGCGGCTCCATCGGCGCACGAGACAATTCGGAATCGGGAGCTACCTTCTTCTTCGAACTACCGCTGAAACTGGAATCGGAAGAGATCATCTGCCAGCCCAAAGCATATCTGAATGAATTGATGAGCGACGACAGCGGCAAGCAGTCACAAGAGGAAGACAACTTCGCCACCGCTCCCTACAGCATTCTGGTGGTAGACGACAATCCCGACCTGACGGACTTCTTAAAGAAAGCACTGGGAGAATACTTCAAACGTATATTGACTGCCTCTGATGGCGTAGAGGCACTTCAGCTTATCAAAAGCCATACTCCCGACATCATCGTAAGTGACGTCATGATGCCCCGCATGAACGGATACGAGCTTTGCAAAAACATAAAGGAAGACATTGCGATCAGTCACATCCCCGTTATTCTGCTGACGGCAAGAGACGACAAACAAAGTCAGATGAGCGGCTACAAAAACGGTGCGGACGCCTATCTGACCAAACCGTTCGAAGTGGAAATGCTGATGGAACTGATCCGTAACCGACTAAAAAACCGTGAACATACCAAGAAGAGATATCTGAACGCAGGACTGATCCCCGCTCCGGAAGAAAGCACCTTCAGCCAGGCAGATGAAACGTTCCTGCTCAAACTAAACAAGATCATTCAAGAGAATCTGGACAGTAGCCGATTGGATATTCCTTTTATATGCAAAGAAATCGGCATGAGCCGGGCCTCTCTTTACAACAAGCTGAAGGCACTGACGGACATGGGAGCCAATGACTATATCAATAAGTTCCGGATGGAGCAGGCAATTCTACTGATCACCGGCACGGAAATGTCATTTACGGAAATTGCGGAGAAAGTGGGATTCACTACTTCCCGTTATTTCAGCACGACTTTCAAGCAGTACACGGGCGAAACACCGACTCAATATAAAGAGAAACATAAGAGAGAGACATCAAAAACAATTAATCAATAAAACCCCTAATATACAAATTTCTTAACACATTATTTTTATGAACTACAAATTATTTTCTTTAGTAAGCGGTACGCTTATTCTTTCCAGTCTGTCTGCCAGCGGACAGAAAAACAACACAAAGCCGAATATCCTCTTCATCCTCTGCGATGACATGGGATATGGCGATCTGGGATGCTACGGTCAGCCATTCATCCGCACCCCCCATCTGGATGCGATGGCAAGCGAGGGTATGCGCTTCACACAGGCATACGCAGGAAGTCCCGTCAGTGCTCCTTCCCGAGCTTCATTTATGACAGGGCAGCATACAGGACATTGCGAAGTACGGGGCAACAAGGAATATTGGACGAACGCCCCCACAGTAATGTATGGCAACAACAAGGAGTATGCAGTAGTCGGTCAGCATCCTTATGACCCCGATCACGTTATCCTGCCCGAGATAATGAAAGAGAACGGATATACCACCGGTATGTTCGGCAAATGGGCGGGAGGTTATGAAGGTTCCTGCTCCACTCCGGACAAACGCGGGATAGACGAATATTTCGGCTACATCTGTCAGTTCCAGGCCCACCTTTACTATCCTAATTTCCTCAATCGCTACAGCAAGGCATTAGGCGACACAGGCGTAGTACGTGTCATTATGGACGAGAACATCAAGTATCCGATGTACGGTGCCGATTATCAAAAACGCCCGCAATATTCGGCGGATATGATTCACCAGAAAGCAATGGAATGGCTGGATGAGCAGGACGGCAAACAACCGTTCTTCGGAGTGCTGACTTATACCCTGCCCCATGCGGAACTGGTTCAGCCGGAAGACTCTATCTTAAATGAATATAAAGAGAAATTCAATCCTGACAAGAGCTACAAAGGCAGCGAAGGATCGCGATACAACGCGATCACGCATGTACACGCACAATTTGCAGGAATGATTACGCGACTGGACTACTACGTCGGAGAAGTACTGAAAAAGCTGAAAGAGAAAGGACTGGACGAGAATACACTGGTCATTTTCTCCAGCGACAACGGCCCTCACGAAGAAGGCGGAGCTGATCCTACATTCTTCGGCAGAGACGGTAAACTGCGTGGCTTGAAACGCCAATGCTATGAAGGAGGTATCCGTATCCCATTTATCGCCCGCTGGCCGGGACGTGTACCTGCAGGTACAGTGAACGACCACATCTGCGCTTTCTACGACCTGATGCCTACTTTCTGCGAGATCATCGGCGAAAAGAATTACGTAAAGAAATATGCGAACAAAGACAAAGAAGTAGATTACTTCGACGGCATTTCCTTCGCCCCGACATTACTGGGAAAGAAAAAGCAGAAGGAACATGACTTCCTTTACTGGGAATTTAATGAAACAAATCAGATTGGCGTACGCATGGGAGACTGGAAGATGGTAGTAAAGAAAGGGATACCTTTCCTTTATAATCTGGCAACGGACATTCATGAAGACAACAATGTGGCCGACCAGCATCCGGAGATTGTAGAAAAAATGAAGGCAGTTATCTTTGCACAGCACACGCCTAACCCAAACTTCTCCGTTACACTACCGGAGAAGAAATAAGGTAATAAAAGTTTATCATTTAGGCACAGATTTCGCGGATTACACGGTTTTCAGAGTTGAGTAATTAAAAAACGTGTAGTTCCGCGAAATCCGTGCCTGACTGTTATCAATAGCCGAATAATCCGCTATTGATCCGAGAATTTCCGTGCGGATTCTTTTTCTTCCTCCTGTCTCTTCCTATACCGGATATACCGCAGTGACCACTCATGCATTTTCTTCAGAAACTCCTCTTCTGTGAGCGTATCATAGTAATAATTAAATATACGCTCGTAATAGTTCAAACACTTATCATCCCTTTTTTTAGCATTTCGTAAGTTCCCTTACTCATGCCTATAGCTTGACACATGGCTGAAATACCCACTTTCTCGCATTTAAGTACCTCTTCGATAAAAAGGCCGAATGCAAAATGATGATACTCTTTTTTCATTTTTTCTTGTTTTAAACGTTAATAATAATTTAGTTGTTATAAAAATATTCACATTAGTTCGGATATGTCCGAACTGCCGTTATATCATTTTGTCCTAATTTTGCGCTGCGTTTCAAAAACAGAACCGCATTATTAAAAGAATTAACGATAAATGTTATGACAAACAATTTCAGAATGTCTTATTTCATGCCCCCGATTGCTCCCATCAGGAACGAACAAGGACAAACCGTTACACCCGCCACACTCACTCCCTTCTGCGAAGTTTCGGTCGAACAGGTATATCAGATGATCACCTGCAACGAAAACCTCAAAGCACTGACCGAACAAGTGCGAAGTGCCGGAGACCTGCGAATGGCAAAAGCCTCTTTACTCCCCTACGTAACCCCATGCGGCATATTCATCCGCCGGAGTAGTAAATTCTTCGCATCGCCTTCCGGGCTCGTAGTGGTAGATATAGATAACCTCGACTCCTATCATAAAGCTATGGAAATGCGTCGTACACTGTTCGACGACCCTTTCCTCTGTCCCATACTTACATTCATCAGTCCCAGCGGCCGGGGCGTGAAAGCATTCGTACCTTATAGCAAACTTTACGCAGACGATCAGACACGGAACGTAAAAGAAAGTATAAACTGGGCAATGCAATACATAGAAATAACCTACGGAGCAGAAATGAACGACTCCACAGAAACTCCGCCAAAAGCCGTAGACACCTCCGGCAAAGACATCGTAAGAGCCTGTTTCCTCAGCCACGACCCACAAGCACTATTCAGAGAGTATTGAACAGTCAATCTTGAATAACCAACAGTGAACTATCTATTATCAATTATCCATTAAGAAAATGACCAATATTGAATCTTTACGCCTCATCACTGAGGCAGTCGAAACGGCAGGTGCCGACATTGCACCCTCTTACACCGAGTACGTACAATTAGCATTCGCCATCGCAACAGACTGTGGCGAAGCAGGACGCGAGTTTTTTCACCGCCTGTGCCGGATATCCGCCAAATATCAGCGTGAGCATGCCGAACGAATGTTCTCCAACGCCCTTATAAAGCAGCATGGAGAAATACATCTGGGAACGGCTTTTCATCTCGCAGAATCGACAGGAGTGAAAATCTGCCGGGAGGAAGTTATGAACAGCCGGAAAAATGCAGAAAATGCACTAAATGCACCCTACAATTTTCCCACACACAGGCGCGCGTATAATAAGGTGGAAGAGGAAGAAAACGACAACGACGAAAACACCAATGCTCCAGAAGAACTCTCGACAGACAGTGATCCTCTACAACCCCTGCCTACTTTCCCCGAAGCAGACTGGCCTAAAATCCTAATGCTCATTATGAGCTATGCCACTTCTCCCACACAACGGGACATACTCTTGCTCGGAGCACTGACCGCACTAGGAGCTACGATGGAACGCTATGTGAGATGTTCCTATTCCGGAAAATACCAGTCTCCTTGTCTGCAAACCTTCTTTGTAGCCCCTCCTGCTTCGGGAAAAAGCGGACTTTCACTTATCCGCTTGCTCGTGGAACCTATTCATGACAAAATTCGCCAACAAGTGGACGAAGAAATGAAAGCCTATCGGAAAGAAAAGAAAAACTATGAGTTGCTGGGCAAAGAGCGTGTCAATACAGAAGCACCTCAGATGCCTCCCAACAAAATGTTTCTTATCTCGGGCAACAACAGCGGCACCGGCATTCTGCAAAATATCATGGACGCCAACGGAACAGGACTCATCTGCGAAACCGAAGCGGACACCATCGCCTCCGCCATCAGTTCCGAATACGGCCATTGGAGCGACACGCTCCGCAAAGCCTTCGACCATGACAGACTGTCCTACAACCGACGTACCGATCAGGAATACCGGGAAGTAAAGAGAATCTTTCTTGCCGTCCTGCTTTCGGGGACACCCGCACAAGTGAGAGCCCTCATCCCGTCGGCGGAGAACGGACTTTTCTCCCGCCAACTGTTCTACTACATGCATGGCATCTATACATGGGCTGACCAATTTGCGTGCGGAGAGATAGATCTGGACGAAATCTTCAGGTCCATAGGCAGGGATTGGCAACTAAAGCTGGATATACTGAAAGAACACGGCATCCATACGCTTCGCCTCACCGACGAGCAGAAAAAGGAATTCAACGCTCTCTTCTCCGATTTGTTTTTCCGTTCGGACATTGCCAACGGCAACGAGATGAGAAGTTTCATAGCCCGTCTGGCTGTCAATATCTGCCGCATCATGTCAACGATAGCCATGTTACGGGTGTTGGAAATCCCCCAACCCTATCAGCTTAAGAGTTCTGACAGATACGCTCCTGTTCCGGACAAGGAAATTCCCGCAGATAACGTCAAGGACGGCATTATTACCCGTTGGGATATAACTATCACTCCTGAAGACTTTAAAGCTGTTCTTGGGCTTGTAAAGCCTCTCTATCGGCATGCCACGCATATATTATCTTTCCTGCCATCTTCGGAAATCCCCCACAGGGCTAACGCCGACCGTGACGCCTTCTTCGATGCGCTGGGTGACGAGTTCACCCGTACACAGTTGACGGAACAGGCTACAGCTATGGGAATCAAACCAAACACCGCACTCTCCTGGCTGAGACGTCTCGTAAAAAAGGGCCTCTTTGTCATGAAAGAAAAAGGGACTTACGTACGCGCACGTGTGTGCGTGTGTTAGGGATGCCCCGTAAAAGTGCATTTTTGCATCGGTTGATAACTTTGCGTCATAGGGAAATAACGTTTTGTAGAAGCTAAAGCACTGCTTTAGATACCGTAAAGCTAAGCTTTAGAAGTCGTAAAGCATAGCTTTAGCTAGGGTTCTCCCAGCGCATCCACGATCGCCCTCACCTCCAACGGAGTGTAAGAACGGTGCTGCGGCTGATAACCTAAATCGGACAGGCGTTCCTGA